>Ga0193726_1000102_pt1 | contig 141676 bp, 153 predicted proteins | sample H2c1metaG_FD_144928 | JGI IMG/M metagenome (GOLD analysis project Ga0193726, IMG submission 144928) | Soil microbial communities from a riparian zone of the East river system, Colorado, United States - H2c1 | ecosystem: Environmental > Terrestrial > Soil > Riparian zone | place: USA: East...
GGATGGTTACTCCAAAGACATCTGGGGCCTGACCGCCTGCGATGGACCAGGTGATTTAGTCATTAATTTCAAAGGCACGCCGACGCGGTTTTATGGCTATGCGGCCTATGGGCCGAAGGGCATGCCCGATGAGGAAGACCACGGCACCCTTGCCCCCACCGCCGTGGTAGCCTCGATTCCCTTTGCACCCGAGATTTGCATCCCGGCGACCCGAGCCTTACGCAATTTCCAAGGTGGGCGGCTTTACGGCAAGTACGGTTTTTTCGATTCGTTCAACCCTAGCTTCCGCGATACCCATGTCAGCCTTAGGTCCGGCAGCGTTGATGAGCGCTTAGGCTGGGTTGACAGTGATTATCTCAGCGACAATCAGGGGCCGATGCTAGGCATGATCGCGAATTACAAAACGGGGATCATCTGGAACGCTATCTGCAAAGTGCCCACTCTGGTGCGCGGATTGCAGCGAGCAGGCTTTACCGACGGTTGGTTGAACAGGGCATAAGTTTTGCGGTGTGGAATACCGGATCAGCCAGTGAACGGCCGCTTCGCCCGGTCTTGACCGGCAGGTGAAGGGAAGACTCAACTTCGCCTTCGGGGTCGGCAGCAGTCGGCCAAATCCGGCAGTTCGACGCCCGGAAATGGTTTCCGGTAACCGGCCGCAGGGCCGCCCGGAACAGGGAAGGGACCCCGGGGGGAACAGGCTGGTCCTTTCCTATATAGTGTCCACCTCGTCCCTACTTGGGAACTGGGATCGTAGCGGAGGTAGAAATGCCAACTGCGGATCATGCGAAGGCGCTATTGGAAAGTGTCGCGGCGCGCTACGCGTCAATAAGTTCGTACTCCGATCGCGGTGCAGTGCACACGCAACTCAACAACGACGGACCTGTGGTCACGACGATATTTTCAACGTTGTATAAGAAGCCCTCGCTCTATCGGTTTGAGTTTGAACGGCCACATCCGCCCCTGCCACTTCAGAACGTTGTCACAAGGAATACCGTTGTATTTGACGGGATCACAGCATCGACCTGGAAACAGATGGGCACTGATACTCCGCAGACCGAATTGGCGGAAAACTTTTCACTCGCAATTGCGGCTGCGACTGGCGCCTCCTCGGGATCCGCCCATCGCATTGGAAGATTGCTACTTCCCGCGATGGGTGGGCTGTCGATCCTGGATCTAGTTGATTTGCGCCAAGGCAGGGACACAGTTGTTGACGGTACCCCTTGCTATTCGATCGCAGCGCGATATCCAAAGTGCGCCATTCCGGATATGGAGTTCGTCATCGAGAGAGACACTCTGCTTATTCGCAGAATAAAAACATCGGGCGAAGCCGGCAAATTTTCAGCAACGGAACTGCGGCACAGCATACGTGTCAACGAGCCAATCGAAGACGCCATGTTTAGGCGTGCCGCCTAGCGTCGCCAAGAATATTCAGTTTTCAGGCCGCCATATAGCTGCCCTTCTCATGGGGCAGCAACGGGTCCCGACCCGTCTATGGACGTCGGTGCTGTCCGCGTCGGGCAGCAGGCGGCCAACTGCGGGCAGTGGCTGGTCTGAAATCCGGGCACTGAAGCTGCCATTCGCGGCATAGGGTATGCTTGCGTTGCCCGGGCTGATCAGCACATTCATGACAATATTCGAACGCCTCCGGTACTCGTTTATTCTGGCCGCCGTCGGAGGCGCGGCACTTGGTCTCGTGATTTCAATAGCTGCTGCCGATGTTGTTGGCTGGCTTCCCCATTCAGCGGATAAGTTTCTATCTAGTCCGTATTTTTTGTTGGCTCTCTGTCTGGCTGCGTACATGGTGGCACCGTGGGTGTCGCGACGATTCCCAATCGTCCGAAGGCCGCCGTGAACCATTTATCGGGGGCTGGGCTCGGCCAATACCGGGCAGTGGACCCAGTCAAGTTATAGTCTTGAAGCGGCCATTCCAGGCGTGCGGTAAACTTTGGCACGTGATCATGGATCCCCGTCGGATTGCAGGGAGCGCGAAATGTCATTGATTAAATCTGTTCTGCTTATTCGACGTTTTCGTTGCCTATTTTTTAGTTAGTGCAATGAACGCTAACTCATTGGGATTCACCCTTCGCCCGCAACGTCTTCGCAAGGCGCGCTGCTTTGTCAACGCCGGTAGTCGCATCATTCGCGCGAGCATGACTCCAATTGCACTGGTTGGGTTTGCGGCGATCTACGCGAAATACAAACATGTGCATATACCCATCGAGATCATCGATCTAATTTGCGTCTTCATCATCTTGCCGATGACCATTTTGCTCTTCGCAGTCTCGCTTCTGAATCAAGCCTTTGATTTGAAGTTCATCCTGTGCCCTCGATGTTCCAAGCCGATTTTCGACAAGAAGATTTCAAAGGAACCCTATCCTCAGCATTGCTGTCACTGCGGCTTAGACATCGGGTCGTGCAAACCCTGACTGGACTATTAACATTCGATTCGCGCGCGGGTGCCTCAAAGCCGCCGGTCGCTAAGGTCAGCAGAGGGTCGATCTCGGTCGGATGGCCCGCGCGGATGGCCGACCGGCGGTACCAAAGCCAGTCGTCGGCGCCCAGGCATGGTTGCCTGTTAGCGGATAATCGTGCCTTGCGATATTCTCCCGAGAGCCTCCGATTGTTGAACGGCCACTTCTTTGCATTCGTCGCAATCCTTAGGGAATTAGGCACATGAACCGGCATCCCTGGATAAACAGACATGGAACGGTCGCCGTTCTCCTGATGCTTTTACTTGTCATGAATCCCGAGCTGCGGGCTTTCTTATTACTCGCCAATTTCATCGGTCTGGATCTGATGATCTTCCTCATCGCAATTCAGCTGCAGAACTTGCTGCCGGCGATCCCTCCATACCCATACCGAATGCGCACCTTCCTTTGCGTTGCTAGCTATACCGCTCTTCGCGTCACGACTCGCACAATCGGCCTACTCTTGGCGCCTGCCCCGCGTATCGGGGCCTTGACCACATTACTTTTCGTTTTGTCAAAGAACATGTGGTGCCCGAAGCAAAAAGGGGACCAACAAGTCTGACTCCGGCGGGACCTGGACGGTCAATGGATATACAAGCGGACGTTCATGCTTCATCGCCACGACTTTTTTTACCCCATTTTGGTGCCTCCCGCGATTAACAGATCAGAATCGTCACTAATGCACAGGAGGTAGATTGACCGCAGCCGCCTTTTCGTCGGAATCGCCTGATCAATGGCTGGCGGTTGGCGAGGTATGCGCATCCAGACGGTGGCGCTGTGTGATGCAAGGCGATGCTGACCACCGCTCTCCGCCATTGCAGGCCGATGAGAAATTGTTAGAGCAGTACAAACGCGGCGACTACCACGCCTTCAGTCTGCTCTACGAACGCCACCGGGCAGGCTTGCTGCGCTTCGTTAAGCGCATGGCTCCTAGCGAGATGGACTATGAGGAGATTACTCAGGAAACGTGGATGGCGGTCATTAAGGGCCGCGAGCGCTTTGAACCCAGGGCCCGATTCGTCACGTATCTCTTCTCAATCGCGCAACGCCGGACAGCGGATCGCTGGCGACAGGTCGGCAAATGGCCGCGAGCGGATACTGACATTTTGGACGAGCTTGTGGGAGCTGCTCAATACGAGCCGGATCGTCTCGCGCAGAGCCTCGCTTTAGGCGCAGACCTGACAGCCGCCATTGGTGCACTCCCCCTACGGCAGCGGGAAGCTTTCCTGCTGCGCGCCGAGGGCGGCCTCAGCCTCGATGAAATCGCTCAGGTGACGGGAGCCAACAGGGAAACGGCGAAGAGCCGCCTGCGTTTCGCGCTTGTTCGACTGCGCAATTTGCTGGAGCCGTGGCATGACGAATGATGACGAACTTGACCGCTGCGTGCATCGCTATCGGGCGTCTGTAGAGGTCATTTTGAGCCCAGACCTCGATGCATTCGTCCTGAAGGCTGTTGCGCGGCACGCGACGCAGCGCCGGGTGATGAGGGCTGCCGCCATTTTGGGGGCCATCGCAGTCGCCGCCGCGTTCGGCAGCGCGGCGTGGCGCGCCCATTGGACTGAGCCTACGCAAGCGCGCGTCACCCAGTTCGGCAGACTGGAAGGTTCTTCTCGAGCCTATCTCTTGCGGATGAATCTCAATCAATACTCGGAACCCGGGCTGCACGAGGGGGCCCCATGAACTGTATGAAGCTGGCCTTGGCGCTAGTCTGTCTTACGAGCGTCGTGTCTGCTGGGCACGCCCAGGTCCCCGCCGGCTGGCACGTCGCCGGTAACGCGCCTCAGGATTTCCAATTTTCCGTTGATCCTAATGAAAAGTGGAACGGACACCCGAGTGCATTGATTGCAGCCAAGCCCGGTGTCGTGTCGAATGGCTTCGGGACATTGATGCAATCTATACAGGCCGACAACTATAGAGGCGCGCGCTGGCGTCTCTCCGGTTACCTCAAAACTGAGGGTGCTGCACGTGCGCAGATGTGGATGCGGGTAGATGGAACCGATCACAGTGTCAAAGCTTTCGACAACATGGATGACCGCCCTGTCGTTGCGACGAAGGACTGGGTGCGATATGAAATCGTGCTCGACGTGCCACCCGACAGCCTTGCTGTCGCTTTCGGTTTCCTACTCAGTCAGCAAGGCAAGGTGTGGGGAGCCGATTTTCATCTTGACAAGGCAGATGCCAGCGCTTCGGTGACTTCAGCTCAAGTTACCTTCCCGAAGGAGCCGGCCAACTTGGACTTCGCGCAGACGAGCGAACCCAAAGTTGACACGCAAGTGACGACCAGCGAGGCAGGCCTCGTGCAAGCGTTTGACCTTTATCGGGGCGAAGGCAAACTGGTGCTCGATGTTAACGAGCACTATCGCGGGGCCGGCCGCTACAGCAACTTCTATGACGTGGACAAGTACAATTTGTGCGGCATGCACGTCAAGGCCGAGACACGCGAACCGGATCACAACATTCTGCAATGGGACGTAAAACTCAGTGTTTTCCTCGACAAAGACAAACGCATAGCGAGCGTTGCGGCTGGGGCATTTGTTTTGCCCCCACAAGCGAAAACGCCTGTTCCGCGCCAACCGATTACTCAACTCTCCATCCAATTGAAGGGCTCAGCTCTGCCCGGAGTTGCTTTACTTTCGGGCGAGCGCAATTCCTCGAACGGTATCCAAGGAGAGTTCCCGGAGGACTACGCGGAGAAGCTGTTTGATGCCTTTGACCTCGGAACGCCGTTCACACTGGCGCTGATTTTCGCCAATGGGGAGCGGGAATCCATTATTATGCACACTCGCGGCGGCGAGTTGAGCATTTCCGGGTCCTATCACGGCGGGGCCGCGCCAGTACGCCAATGTCTCCAGCGGCTGGTGCAGACGACGGACGTCGGAGCTGGCAATCACTTGGTCGAACTCGAACACCCCTGGTAGTGCCCGAAGCTGCCGCGCCTTTAGTTAGTTGAACCTCTGGCGCTCAGTCGTGGGGCATGCCGATGTCGCGCAAGGAGCATCCCGAGCTCAGTCCAGCGTAGATCGGATGACGGATGAATACGTAGGCCCGCTTGTGACCAGTCGCGACATCCATGAGGCGGCAGCCTTCAGGTCCGCCGTAGCGGTTAAGGACATATGCGCGGATTCGACGAAGAAGATCGGGCTTACCGTTTGAGGATGGCTTCAAGGTACTCGAGGGCACGCGGGTCTTTGGATTGGCCCAGCCAGAAGATGGCCTCCTTGCGGATGGCGGGGTTGGAGTTGCGGTCAGCTACATGCATGAGCCGGGGGGTGCCTTCATCTTGGGGAAGTTGGCTCAGAGCGAACACTGCCTTTTTTTTGACTTGCATGTCAGGGTCGTTTTCTATGGCGGCGGTAATGGAGGCGCCGGCTTTCTTGCCGGCTTTCTGGGCCAACCAGAAGATGGCTTGACCGCGAACTTGCGGGCTGGCATCGGAATGGGCCATTTTGAGCAACTCATCGATAGCAGCGGGGTCGGAGTTGACAGAGAGATCGAAAGCCAGTTTTTCGCGCAGCTTAGGATCTTGCTCCTTGGCAACTAGTTCCTGGAGGATCCCGAAGCCTTCGTGACCGCGCTGGGCTCCAAGCCAGAAGGCAGACTTTTCACGAAGGTGCGAAGAGTTTGAGGGTCCCGCGAGCGAAGCCAGCGCGGCAGTCGCGGCGGGACTGGCGTGCATGCTTAAAGTCACAAGTGCATCGTCGGTTGCACGTTTGTCCTCAGAGTCTTCGGGCCGGGCGGCTAGTTTGGCGAGGAAGGCCACGCTGTCGTCGGGCTGGACCTCGGTAAGCCAGGTGAAGGGGATGCCGCCTGCGTTGAGCCGGCACCCCGCGTTGGCGGGACGGACCTTGACGATTGCACCGTGATCGAGACGCAGGAGGACGTACATGCTCGTGGGCGAAGGCTTCTGAGCGCTGCTCAGGCCGTCTCGCGCAATAAAACCGAGTCTTGGGGACTCAAGTTGATATTCACCGCAGCATCCCTCTTCATATCGTGATGCATCCCCAAAATCTGAACATGCAGAGAAATTCGTTCGTGGAAGAGCAGGCATTTCATACCCAACCCAAAGCGGCTGGGTTGAGCGCTGCAGTCGCGCCACTGTCGCAGAAAGCCCTGCGCCTACGGGCTCAGTGTTGAACTGCGTATTGACGACCTTTGGTTGCTGCGCGGCGACGATGGACGCGGCGAGGATAAGGGCGAGAGCAAGAGCGACCTGTTTCACGAGAGATTCCTCCTGGCGATGATCTGGGGATGACTGCGCGCCGGCCTATTTGCTGAGGATTTCGACCATGTAGGCGGTGGCTTCCGGGTTGTGCATGATGCTGAGCTGCTGCACGATTTTTTGCTTCAGGGCGGGATCTTTTTCGGCCTTTGCGAGAGTGACGAGATCGTGTGCATCCCCTGCCAGGAAAAGGGCTTCGACTGCTGCCTTTTTGGTATCAGGGTCCTTGTTGCTCTCGTAGGTGGAGACTAGTTTCGGCGCGAGGCCCGGGCCTCCGCTGATGCCGAGGTTGCGGATGGCTCTGCGGCGAAGCTCAGGATCCTGCTCGGTGGCGGCGATGGTTCCGAGTACTTCGGCGCCTTTGGGCCCGGCGGCGATGAGGCTGTTGATGATCTGCTCCTTGAGCTCGGCGCTTTTAGAGTCCTTGTAAAGGGCCTGCAGCTGTGCGGTTGCCCCCATCGCTCCAAGCGATTGCGCGGCCGCCTTGATGAGTTGTGGGTTGGATTCACCGCGTGCTGCTTCGACCAGTTTGTCGGGGCTCTCCGTGACGAGATAGGACTGAAGTATTGCTTTCTTCACAGCGTCGTCGCTGCTGTGCTGGTAGATGTCGCTGAGGAGATCGACGGATTGTTTCCCGCGGATGGAAAGCACGTGAATCGCCTTGACTTGCAACGCGGGATTCGATCCGCCGCGCGCGATCTGGCCAATGAGGTCCTGAGCTTGCTTCGAGTTGCTCTGGGAGAGGACGAACAGGGCGCGCTCCTTGAGCTTGTCGGAACCGCTGCCGTTGAGGATTTGCTGGATGGCGGCAATGGCACGGGCCTCGTCTTGCTGCATGATGGCGTTGAGGGCAAGGAGCTTGAGGTCCTCGTCCTGCTCGGCCTGCGGCTGAACGGGTTGGGCGCTGTGTCCGCGGATCTCGATCTCGAGCGCCCCGCATTCGTCGAGCCATTCACTCTTAGGAAAGGTGTGGCGGAGTTCGGCGCAGGTGTTAATGGCGCGCGCGGGCTGGCCTTCTTTGTTTTCTGCGTAGGCTTTCCAGTAAAGAGCGCCTTCAGCCCGCGGGCCGTGCTGCTGGACGACCTTGTTGAAAAGGCCGGCCGCCTCGGGCCAGCGGCCTTCATTGATGGCGCGGGTTCCCTCGGAGTAGAGGGTGGCATCCTTGTCGGCGGCGGACGCGGAGGCGACCGTCTCCGACTTGGCGGCTTCGGCCGAGTGCACACCCGGCGCAAACATGGACGAGGTCATGACGGCAATGAGAAAGAATGATGTGGTCTTCATATAAGTACTCCTAGCGTTCTGACGGCCGCGGGTTGCTGCTCCTCTTGTTCGTCCTGCACATGGGAGCGCAGAACGCGGACTTCGAAAAGGAGGCCGTCGGTGTTCAATTCTTTTTGCAGTTCGGCGAGCCGAGCCGGGCTCGCGTCATCCGGTTCGTTGGCGACCTCGATTAGGACGCGCTCGAGACGATCGAGGGCGGCAGCAAAGGCAGGATCGCCTGATTTGATTGCGCTCTCGCGGTAGAGCCGGTTGGCGGAGAGAAGATCCTGCGCCTCGGCCTTGACCAACGTGGTTGATTCGCCAGAATCGCCGTGCCTGAGTGCGATCAGGAATCGCTCGGAGCGACCGAGATGGTCGCCCAGGACCACAAGGACGATGGGCTGGCGGGTAGGGTTGTTGGCTACCGTCTGGATTTGGGGCGGGCGCTGATAATTCTCCCATTGGCGTCCGGCAAGGAAGGCGACAGCGATGAGGAGGCAGCAGGCCGTCGCGAAGCTTAGGCCTTTCAGATTGCCGAAACGCAGCGCGAGGCGCTGCTGTTTCTGATGGTATATCGGAACGAAGTTACGGATTGACTGCCAGACTTGTTCGCCGTGGCCGCCATCGCGTGCCGGCGCAGCGATGGGCTCGATGGCGTCGAGGTCGCTGCGCAGTTCGGCGTAGGTTTCGGCGCATCCGTTGCACTCGCGTAGGTGGTGGACGATGCGCGCGGGCTGCTGCGACTCCTCGTAGTAGTGCTCGATGAGTTGTTCTTCGGTGAGATGCTTCATGCGTTCACCTTAAGGTGTGCGAGGTCGCGACGGAGTTTCTGGACCGCACGGAAAACCGCTTGTTTCGCAGCGTTTGGAGCGATGCGAAGAGTGGCGGCGATCTCTTCGGTGGTGCAGGCTTCCATGTGACGGAGGACGAACGCGGTGCGCTCGGTGGCGGTGAGATTCTGCATGGCGCCGGCGTGGAGGGCTTCAATCTCCTGGCTGAGAAGGAGGCGCTCCGGATTGGGAGCGGTGTCTGCCACCTGAACCTGATGCTGCGTGGCATCGGCGTCCTCGGCGATCTGGTAGGCGGCTTCGGGCTTGCGTTTGTTCTTCATATTCAGAGCGCAATTGACAGCAATGCGGTAGATCCAGGTCGAAAATTTGGCGCGCGACTCGAAGCTTTGGAGCTTCTGATAGCCGATGAGGAAGGCTTCCTGAACGACGTCTTCCGCGTCGGCTTCGTCGCCGGTGATGCGGAATGCCACTCGGAAGATGGCGTGGCTGTGGCGTACCACGAGTGTGCCATAGGCTTCCTTGTTTCCGGACAGAACCGCCCGGATGATTGACTGCTCGTTCTCTTCCATTCAGTACTTTAGACAGGGTTTTGGGTTGGCGGTTAGCAAGTTCATAGGGGATTTTTGGCGGGATTCCAGTATTCGCTCGCCAGGGCGGGTGCTCCAGTCGAGCTCGATGCGAACCACATATGCGACACGGATCTCGCCAATTCAAAAACCCGGAAACGTGACGCAGTAAACCCGCGTTATCATAGTTACTCCGGTTATGTGCGAAGCGGTAAACAGAGGAAAGGTCATCGGCGATCTAGCTATTGGTTTCGGGCCATTTCAATTCCGGCCGCAGCAGCGTTTGCTGACGCGGTCCGGGATCCCGCTGCGCGTTGGTTCCCGAGCGATGGGTATCTTATCGGTACTAGTTTCTAGGCCGGGCGCTGTTGTCTCCAACGAGGAGATAATGCGCCAGGTTTGGCCAGATACCGTGGTAGAGGAAAATAACCTCCGAGTTCACCTCACCGCCTTAAGAAAGCTGTTGGGCGAAGGGCACTTGAGCGGACGCTACATCGAGAATGTCCCCGGTCGCGGGTATTCCTTCGTCGCAACCGTTGAACGGCAAAATCATTTGCCCGAGCAATCGACGGCCCTCTCGAAAGAACCGCCTGTTAACAATCTCCCGGGCATAATCGGCGAGATCATCGGTCGCGATGCCGCGATTGCGGCCGTGGTCGCGCAGCTGCCGCAACGTCGCCTAATCAGCCTTACAGGCTCGGGTGGCGTCGGAAAGACGACAGTGGCGACCGCAGTCGCCGATAAATTGACCAGCGTTTATGACGAAGGCGTGGCATTCATTGATTTGGCCACGATCGCCGACTCGTCGATGGTCAATAGCGCGCTTGCTTCGGTTTTAGGTTGCGCCCTGGGTTCGGAATCGCCAACGGACGACCTTTTAAAGTGTGTCGGCCCGCGTCGCCTACTGCTGCTATTTGACAATTGCGAGCATGTGATCAGCGGCTGCGCGAGTCTTATTGCTGCGCTCTTGAAAGGGTGTCGGGGCGTCGGGATTTTGGCGACCAGTCGCGAGCCGCTGCACATCCCCGGCGAGTGGGTACAGCAGTTGCCGCCTTTGGCATTGCCGCCGCTATCGGCCGCGTCGAGCCTCGATGAGGCTATCCAATATCCTGCGGTTCGACTTTTCATCGATCGGGCATGCGCGGCATTCGCGACGTTTGCGCCCACTGATCTTGATGCCCCCATAATTGTCAGCATCTGTAACCGGCTGGACGGGGTTGCGCTTGCCATTGAGCTTGCCGCCGGCCGTGTGGGCTCGATGGGACTTCGCGCCTTGGCGTCCTCGCTCGATGCCTCGTTAAGCGTCCTGTCGCACGGACGACGCACGGCAGTACCACGACACCGGGCACTGCATGCAATGGTCGATTGGAGCTACAAGCTCTTGGCGGAAATTGAAAGAGTTGCGCTGCGGCGGTTAGGTGTATTCAACGGGCCCTTTGCAATAGATGCAGCAAGGTATGTGTGCTCCGCCAATGGGGCGCCGGCGGCCGCGATCGAAGATGCTTTGATGAACTTGATCGACAAATCCCTGCTTGTCGCGGACATCGGCGGTGATTTCGTTCGCTATCGACTACTCGAGACGACCCGTGCTTACGCCCGCGAAATGCTGCAAGCGTCGGGCGAGGAAGCGGCGCTGGATCGGCGACACGCTGAGTATTACAGAGTCCTGTTCGAGAAAGCCGATGCCGAGTGGCAAACTCGCTCGACGGCTGAATGGCGCGAGGCGTACGGCGATCAGATCGGCAATCTGCGAAGCGCGCTTGCATGGTCCAATTCAGATGCAGGACAGGCATCAATCAGTGTCGCGTTAACCGTGGCGGGGATTCCGCTTTGGTTTCAGCTATCGCTGGTCGATGAGTGTCTGAAGAACGTGGTACACGCGCTGGCGCTGATCGAGGCGGCGCCAGTCCAGGACGATCGGAAACGCATGAAGCTGTATGCCGCGCTCGGTTGGCCGCAGATGGATCATTTTTCAGGCGTGCTGGGTGGCGCTGCTGCCTGGAGAATGACTCTGGCAATTGCCAGAACACTCGACGATCTCGATTTCCAATCGCGCAGCCTTTGGGCGCTGTGGGTGGACAGAATCAACAGTGCGCGACCGCGCGAGGCCTTGGAGTTCGCTCGGGAATTCCATGCGGTTACCCTGCGCAGTGACGAACCCGCCGACCAATGGATCGGTGAACGGATGGTCGGCGCGGCTTTGCACTTCATCGGCGATCAGAACGCGGCAGGTCAGCATCTCGATCGAATGTTGAAATTCTACGTTGAGCCGAAAAACCGATCGCACGCGGTGCGGTTTCAATTCGATCAACGCGTGACGGCGCGTGTAGCCAAATCCCGCGTGTTGTGGCTCCAGGGGTTCGCTCAGCAAGCCTTGGCCGAGATCAAAGACACGGTGGCTTACGCCCTGGCAATCGATCATCGCTTGAGTTTGGCAAACGTGTTGGCCGAGGCTGCGTGTCCCGTGGCGCTACTCGCCGGTGACTTTGACCTTGCGGATCGTTATATCCTGATGCTGCGTGAGCAGACGAGCGCGCAGGCACTTGATGTTTGGAACACCTACGCGGAGTGTTTCCATGGCGAGAGCCTTATTGGACGCGGGGCGCATGCGGAGGGACTCGCGGCCCTGCAATCGGGTCTGAATCGTCTTCGGCGCGGGGGCTTCTTGCTGTTCGAGTCGGCATATCTCGCAGCAATCGCGCGCGGATTCCTAGCGACGGGTCATGCGTCAGGCGGAATCGCAAGCGTGGAGCGAGCGCTGGAACAGTGTGCGTCTTCCAGGGAAGGCTGGTGCCTGCCGGAATTACTTCGGCTTCAAGGCGAATTGTTGCTCCTCGGGGATGCGGCGACCTTTAGGGAAAAAGTCGAGGGAGTGTTTCGCCAATCACTACAGATTGCGCGTGAGCAGGGCGCGTTGGCGTGGGAGCTGCGCAGCGCGATGAGCTGCGCCGAGTTCTACGTAAAACAGAGCCGAGGGACTGAAGCTAAGGTACTTCTAGAAGGCGTGACTCAACGGATTGGCGTCCAAGGTGGCTCGCGAGACCTCCTAGAAGCGAATTCGCTCCTAGCCCAGCTTTAAACGCCCGAAAGGGCGATCTACCCCGATTAGCAACGATTAATAACGCTTGACTGGCGATTGGGGAGTCCCTGGCGCGATATTAGTCCCAGAGGACGCCGCACTCCGGGTGTCTTAAGACGATCCGTAATCCGCAACACACCATCGAGGACTTAGTCATGAGTACCATCATCACCCAAGACGGCACAGAGATCTATTACAAGGACTGGGGAACAGGACAGCCGCTGTTTTTCCACCACGGCTGGCCACTATCGGCAGACGATTGGGATGCACAGATGATGTTTTTTCTGGGACTTGGATATCGCGTCATCGCGCATGATCGCCGAGGCCACGGCCGGTCTTCGCAGACGGCGAATGGTCATGATATGGACACGTACGCGGCGGACGTAGCCGAACTGGTCGCTACTCTCGATCTTAAGAATGCCATTCACATTGGACATTCAACCGGCGGGGGCGAAGTCACGCGCTATGTCGCGCAACACGGAAAAGGCAGGGTTGCCAAGGCCGTTCTCATCAGCGCCATTCCCCCCACTTTCATGAAGTCAGCGAGAAATCCCGATGGAGTGCCTAAGGAAGTCGTCGACGGTATTCGTGACGGTACCGCCAATCATCGGTCGCAGTTCTACATGGACATCACGATGCCGTTCTACGGCTACAACCGACCCGGCGCGAAGGTATCGGAGGGTATACGACAGAATTGGTGGCGGCAAGGCATGATGGGCGCCGCCACAGCCCACTATCAGTGCGTAAAAGTTCTTTCGGAGACCGAGTTCTTCGACGATCTCAAGATTATCGACGTCCCGGTCCTGGTCATGCACGGCGAGGACGATCAGATCTGTCCATTTACGACAACGGGCGCTCGGTCGGTCAAGCTTTTAAAGAATGGGACGCTAAAGTCCTATCCTGGATTACCGCATGGCATGCCGACGACTCACGCGGATTTAATCAATAAGGATCTGTTGGCGTTCATTGAATCGAAGGCGATCAGCGCCGCGGCGTAAAACGAAGCAATGGCAGGGCCCCAGAGTTCCCCTGGGTCCTGTCATCAGCACGGAGCATAAGGCAATGCTTATCGACGACCTATTGATCGGAGTCATATTGTGCGGCTTGGTGATGTCGGTTCTCTACCTTCGGGTTGATTTGCTCGGGGGTCGAAGACAATAGACTGCAAACCGCGCCGTTCACGAGATCGCGGCATCCAAACGGGAAATCGCGGACGGAGAACGCGACACCAAGATCGGCCGAAATTAAAGAAGGACACCGAAAAGTCAGGGCCCGCACGCAGAGAGCAGCTGCGTTAATCTCAATGAGAAGTTTCCGCACGCAGTCGGTACAATCCGTCTTTTACTTTTCGAGGAGCGATGATGGCGAAGAAGAAGCGGGTGGTGCGGGCGTGGTCGAAGGAAGATGTGAAGGCCTTAAGGACTCTGGCGAAAGCGAAGCTTTCGGGCCCTCAGGTGGCGAAGAAGCTGCGTCGGACGCGCGGCGCCGTTGCGCAGAAAGCTATGAATCTTGGCGTGAGTTTTCGCTCAATCAAGCGGAAACCGAAATAGCGCTGGGCGCTGAGATTGCGACAGGATGTCGCTACGGATCGACAGCCGCGCAATTCAGTGAGATGGGAGAGCGCCTTTGGGATTTCTGAAAGGCTTATTCGGTCAATCGCCAGGTGACGAGCCGGGGAAGCTGGGATCGGACGGAGATCCGATCCGTCAGATGCTCTTCGCGTCGCAATCCTTAAAAGAACAAGTTCAGCGCATGCAGTTGAACGGGCAGCCCGGCTCGCTTCAATCAATAGCGGATGCTTACAGTCTAGTGGTGTCAGGTAAGAAGACGGAAGCCAGTGTGGTTTTGCGCAGCGTGCTCACGGCGCCACAGCTCGAGACGCGGACGTTGCTTTGGGCGTGGTCGGCCTTGCGAGAATTGGGAGAGAAGCCGGAACCGAAGTTGGCCTTTGAGGTTTTGGGCGTGGTGCTCGAAATACCGTCGGGCGGTGCCTACGACACTCTCGCGGCGTACATCGACGGGTCGGCGCGGTATCTTAATTTTTCAGGGAAGGCGATCTTCTGGGATGCACCGGATCCGAAGGTGAAAGAGCTGTGCCTAGCGATGGTTGGTCTGTCTTTTGACGCCAATACCAAGACCCAACCGCGGAAGAATTTATCCTTACCCAAAGGCGGCAATCAAGCGACGTTGTTGACACGTTCTGGACCCTTCATAACTGTCGAACTGGCGCCCAACCTTTTACATGTCGGCGGCTCGCTCATGAATGAGCTGATCAAGAGGGCAAGCGCGCCGAAACCAGCGCCGCAGTAGCCGTACCAACCGGCGGTAATTCCAGAAGCGAGGCTAGCGAGTGCGCTCGACTTAACTCTCAGTGCAATATTACGCTGAATCGCTGGTCTTTCTGATGCTGCCCAAGAGTATTCACGGCGAGTTCGTTCGTTTCAGCGTTCCAGCGGAAGGGATTGCCGTCGACCGGGTGGGTGGACCAGTCGGGGTGCGCCGTCACAAATCCTAAAACGTCGGCGGTGGCGATGTGTTGGCGTTTGAGTTGAATCACTAGGTAGACGAGGCGTTGGTAGGCTGCGACGTCGTAGGCGCGCAAGAAATAGTCGTCGTAGTGCAGACCGGCGAGGCTGACGAGAATCTTGCCGATGGGGTTGTAGACGTAGTTGGGCGACAGATGTGGCTCTTCTTTATCAAGCCGCTCGCGGTTGGTTTGCCGAGCTTGCTGAAACTCGCTCGGATCCGAATCGCCGACTGCGACCCAACGGGCCGCGATTTCGGCGTTCATGTTTTCTGTGGCATTGAGTTGGAAGAAATGCGCTTGAAAGGCGTTCCACACGCGCGACCACCACCTTAAGTGTACGGTGTAGGCCATTTCGTTGGCGGCGGCAATTGTCTTATAGAAAGGCGCAGAACTGCGGAACTCGGCGGCGAAGGCATTGCCGATGCGGTAGTCGTTGGGGCCGAAGGGTAGAAGCGTTGAGTCGAGAAGTTCCTCGAGAGGACTTGAGTCGAAACTCGGATCGGTTATCAGGTCCGCGAGCAGGATCATGTCTCCATGCAGGAAGGCGACGCAGAGCATCTTGGATATTAAGGTGCCATCGCCTTTGAGCACGGTGCGCCACATTTGTAAATCGCGCTGCAGATCGGCCAGGGCTTCACGTTGTTGCGTAAGAGTACCGGTTTGAATTCGATTGGCGACCTCGCTTAAGAAGACAGTGCGGATTTGCGGGGTCGAGAACACCAAGGGAGCCATGTAGCTGGGACGGGCTGTCTCGTAGTATCCGCGCAAGTGATGCAGCGACAGGTAGCGTTGGTAAAGTTGCTGGTTGGCGGCGAGCATCGCCGCGATCTCTTGGCGGTGGGTCTTGGTGCTCGCCCAAATGGAACTGGAGCGTGGGGCCCCGAGTTCCAGCTTACCGTTCAATTTAAGTCTACCGGCGCCCCAATGGTCATCTAGGCTGAAAATCCCATCGGGATCTAGCCCTACGGAATCTAGCTTTTTGTTGTATGCGTCGATTCGCTCCTGGCCCAATTCGACTATGGGGCGGTCTCCGGGTCCCTCCATCCCGGCCATGGCGAGATAAATGTTCTCTTCGGATGGGTAGGGGTTGGGGGGTGCTGCCAATAGGGCTTTAGCCTGATCGCTTAAGGGCGCATCGAAGGAGTTGAGAATGAAGCATGCCAGAACGAAGAGCAGGACGAACGCAACCAGCCCGAGAGCTATTTTTGCTGATATTCGCGCGCTCTTGGTGAGTTGAGACTTCAATGTCACTGGCATTGCTTCAAACCTCCTTGTCTTTGCCTGGCTCGGCCTCGCGAGTATACGATAGCAACTAGACGGCGCCGCCGGTTCAAGGAGATAAAATGAATAGTCTTCAGCACTTGAGCATTTGCCGTGCACGCATCGCACCCGCAATGCTGGCGGCGGCACTCGCCTGCGGCTGTGCTATGCAGAATGTGCAGAGCCGGCAAGCTGCGCACTGGAGTACGACGTGGGGTGCCAGTGAGACTGTGCCGGCACCGGACTCGCCGGCATTTAGCAATCAAACATTGCGCTTGATTGTCCATGTGAGCAGCCGCGGCAATCAAGTTCGCATCAAACTCACGAATATCTTCGGCAGCCGGCCTTTGAGCATCGGCAGCGCAAGCGTCGCGTTGCAAGAGTCAGGTGCAAGCCTAGTTGCGGATTCGAATCGCGCGCTGACATTCGGTGGTCGATCCTCGATAGTCATCCCGACCGGAGCGTATGTCTTGAGCGATTCAGTGCCGATGTCCGTTCTCCCGCAACATGATTTGACTGTGAGCTTCTTTATTTCAGGCGACTCTGGGCCGGTGTCAATGCACCCGCTTGCATTGCAAACGTCATTTGTTTCCACACCAGGCGATTTTGTTGCGCGAGATGATGGCGTCCCATTTCAGACTGCTATTCACCATTGGCCCTATCTCGCCGCTGTGGAAGTGAGCAGGGCGGATGATTCGCGCTCCATTGTCGCGTTTGGTGATTCAATCACCGATGGCTATCATTCCACCGCGGACGCCAATCATCGGTGGCCGGACTATCTCGCAAATCGACTGGCAGCGGCCCACCGCAACATCGCTGTGGTGAATGAGGGCATCGGCGGAAATCGACTCTGGCACGATGCGATTCCTGGTCAATTAGCCTTCGGGCCCAATGGACTGTCGAGATTCGATCGGGATGCGGTAACCGTGACCGGGGCGTCGCACATTGTCGTGTTGCTCGGCATTAACGACATTGGGCAGGCGAGCCCAACGAGGCATCCGGAAGAGCAGGTGAGCGCCGAGGAAATCATTGTGGGACTCAAGCAATTCGTGCTGCGTGCCCACGCGCACGGCATCCGAATTATCGGCGGCACTTTAGTCCCCTATAAGGGCGCGGCTTATTTCAGCGCTCAAGGTGAAGAAAAGCGCGAGCGTGTGAATGCGTGGATTCGAACCGCGAAGGAGTTCGACGGCGTCATTGATTTTGACGCCGCGCTTCGCGATCCCGCCATGCTGACGCAGATAAAGGCCGCTTACGACAGTGGCGATCATCTGCATCCGAACGATGAGGGATACAAGGCGATGGCCGCTGCCGTTGACTTGGTGCTGTTCGACTGAGAAGGCGAAGCGCTCGGAGTAATGGTGATTGCGACAGAATGTCGCAACGGATCGAGGAACGCTTCGTTCGAGATCCGGAAGGCGAGTCGACGTCGCTACCAATGCAGTCGATTACGGCGAAGCTGTCGATCTAGACAAACGATCATGAGCCCACATTTTCCAATCTGCTGCGAGGCCTTCCATGCGCTGCATCCGCTCTAGCTCCAGCCGCGTCGCGTTGTCGTGCGAGATGAACTCCACAAGCCGCGTAAATAGAAAATCTGAGTTCGGGCGCTGGTCCAAATGCACGGCGTCGCCTGGCGCAATTTGACCCGGCTCAAGCACACGGTAATACCATCCCGAACGGCCGCTACGCACCATTGCTTTCGGCATCATCTTGTCTTCAAAGCGCAATGCGAGCTTAAAACACGGTTGGCGTGGCTGGCATACCTGCACAAGGGCGCTGCCAATACGATGAATATCACCCACGCAGAGATCTGACTCGCGCATGCCCTCGATGCAGAGGTTCTCGCCGAATCCGCCCGGGACCAGCGTCGCGGCGTGCCGCGGATAATCGATGCGCCAAGCGCTGTAATTTTCCAATGAGTAGCCGTATACGGCTTTCTCGGGTCCACCGTGGACTGACAGGTCCGCTTGTTCGTCACCTCGAATACCCAACGGCGTGATCTGCACCGGTTGATGGAGCGAATGTTTGACGAAGGCACTCGGCACGCCGTCCGGCCCCAGCGGAGCGACCTTACCGGCGTGTATCGAAGCAATGCGAGGGGATTTCATTGGCGCAATGCTCCATCAAGGCAGTACGCGCAGCGAGGCGCGGAGACGTGCGGCGCTCGCGGCGATGTCCGCGGTCAGATCGACCACCTGCCGGGATCCTAAGATGGTCCGGAAGCGCTCGGCGAGCGCTTCATTGCCGGATTGCAGGGGTCCGGTCAAAACTTCAGCGATCGAGAGGGTCGTGACTGCGAAGTGAAGCTCGCCGGCCGCATGGCGCTCGAACAGGGGCTTAAACAATTTCGCGAGCTTGGGATGCGCTTCGAGAGCTTCCTCGGAACCTTTGTGGACGATTTTCACGGCATTGCACCTATTGCGTACTGTACGGACTGTACGGTTGAAAGTGAAGGTCGTGGATCGTCCCTGAAAAATCTGCCGATCTCCTAAAAACGACTATGGTCGCGCAAGTCTGCGCCTTCCCTAAACAGGCCTTCACGGCTGCACTTCATTTTTGTAGAAACTGATCATCTTTTCAGCAATGAATGAAAGATTGTCTTCCACGGCAAAGTGCCCCGAATTCAGGCGGTGCATTTCAGCGTGGGGTAAGTCTTTCAAAAACGCTTCACCGCCTTCGCGCGTGAAAAAGATATCGTCTTGTCCCCAAAATATCAGGGTTTTCGGTTGCAAGTCCCGAAGGGACGATTGCCACTTTGGATACAGTTCAACGTTTTTTCGGTAGTCGTAGAAGAAATCCAGCTGAACACGCCGGGCTTTGGGCCGGTCCAGGAAATGGGTGTCCATGTTCCAGTTATCGGGGCTAATCAATTCGAGATTGGCATGACCGTGGGTGTAGACCAACCGTACGGTCTCCTTCTGTAAAAATCCCTCCAAAGGTTTCTCCGTCTCTGGCGAGCGGCTTTTCCAATAGGCATTACGCAGGCCGTCCCACACCGCCGTGAAGCCTACCTCGTAGGCATTGGTGTTCTGGATGATTAACCAAGTCAACCAATCTGCATGGCGAGTCATAATGCGAAACCCCACTGGGCCGCCATAGTCTTGCATATATAGTCCAAAGCGGGTGAAACCGATCTTCTTCAAGAAGGCTTCCACAATCTCGGATGTTTTTTCGAATGAATAACTGTATGTCTCAGGATCCGGCATGTCCGAATTGCCGAATCCGGGATAGTCTGGCGCTACAATATGAAAGTCTTTCGCCAAGGCAGGTATCAGGTTGCGGTACTGATGCGATGATGCCGGGAAGCCGTGCAGCAGTACGAGCTTCGGCATCGAGGGTTCTCCAGCTTCCCGATAGAATATCTTCAGTCCTTCGACTTCGATCGTTTTTGAATAAATGTTCATTGGTGTGTCCTTCCTGTGCAGTTTGAATCGGTTACAGAGGATGTGAAGTGACCACAAAAGTGGGGGATACCCACAAATCGGTATAAATTAATGACTAGTAACGACAAAAAATATTTAGCCGTGATGCCAACGCTGAAGACCAAGCGGGTGGACATGTTGCTGGAGGATGTCATCGGCTGCCGTTGGACCATAAGTGTCCTGCGAGCAGTGGCCAGCGGCATCCGTCGTCCAGGCGCTTTGGAGCGCTACATCACAGGCATCAGTAACAAAGTATTGAACGACCGGCTGCGCCAACTGACCCGGGCGGGGATCTTTGAGAGAACACAATTTGGTGAAATCCCTCCCCGAGTTGAATATCGGCTGACAGAGTTCGGAAGAAAATTCACACGGCTGCTTAAAGTGGCTGAGAGACTTCAGGCGGAAATGGACGCGTTCCACAAGTAGTTTTAATCGTAGGACACTCCGCATTCGCCAAATGGGCTACGCGGATGTCTCGTGGTTCGGTCGAGCTGACTGCCCTACCGGACGCGCGCCGACAGGAAGCGAACGATATGTTCCGCGATCGGCTCGGCATGTTCTTCCAGGGCGAAGTGCCCCGTGTCGACAAAGTGAATTTCCGCCTCCGGCACGTCGCGTTTGAATGCCTCCGCCCCGGCGGGAATGAAGAAGGGATCGTTCTTGCCCCACACCGCCAGCACCGGCGGCTTGATCTTACGCAAGGTCTCGTGCCACTGAGGATAGCGCGCGACGTTGTTCTGATAGTCGTAGACAAGCGCGAGTTGTATCTCCGCATTTCCGGGACGATCTAAGCTCATCTGGTCGAAGGTATAACTATCCGGGCTCAAGGCTTCTGGGTCTTTGACTCCGGCGAAGTACTGATACTTGGTCGACTCGAGCGTGAGCAAGCCTCGCACCTTCTTTTCGGTGATTGGATTGCGATCCTTCCAATAGGGTTCCATGGTGTCCGCCCAAAACCCGCCCAGCCCTTCTGTGTAGGCGTTGCCATTCTGCGTGATGATGGCCTGGATACGCTCAGGATGGTTGACGAACAAACGCATGCCAACCGGAGCACCGTAATCTTGGATGTAGATTGAATATCTTTCGACGCTCACGGCCTTGAGAAACTTGTCCACCAGGTCCGCGATGGAATCGAAGGTGTACTTGAATTGAGTCGTCGTGGGCTGATCGCTGTAGCCGAAGCCGGGGTAGTCGGGAGCGATCACGTGGTAGCGCCCGGCGAGCTTCGGGATGAGATCTCGAAACATATGCGACGAGGACGGGAAGCCATGCAAAAGAAGCACTGTAGGCTTAGTGGGATCGCCTGCCTCCCGATAGAAAAGCACTATGCCGTCGACCGCCCTACGCCTGTAACGCACTTGCGTCGACGCTGCCGCGCAGTTATCTGCGTTGCCAGGTATGCCCATATCATTGCTCCAGGACCGTTGAATTGCTCGTGAGCTTCGCACCACGGTCTGTCTAAAGCTCCACCCGATCGGGTGTTTTCGCCGACAGTCGGGTGGCGATGAAGGCACTCACATTTCCCGCGACATTCACTCGTTCGAGTGGATACCACTGGCACGTGCCCGCGTAACTTAGCCCGCGCCGCTACGAGTCGCGATGGGCGACGATGGCGGACGAAGCCCCTAAAACATTATCGCCAAGGAAAATTGACCATGATCAAATCTTCTCGATCCATTGCGATCTCGCGCCGCAATGTCCTATTCGTCGGCGGCGTGACGCTCTCCGGCGCGGCGGTCGCCCTATTGGCCGGGCGCCCGGCGCTCGCTGCTAAGCATGCGGGCGGTCAGTCGGCGCAGAAGGATGCCTCGGTCATCAACACCGCGCTCGCCCTGGAATACGAGGGGATCAATGCTTACACCCTGGGCGCGCAGTCGAATCTGCTCGAGAAGCCCGTTTTGGCCATCGCCGTGAAGTTTCAGGACGATCATAAAGTGCACCGCGATCGTCTTCTGGCCGTGTTGCAGACGCTTGGGGCAACACCCGTCAAAGAGAAATCCTTGGCGGAATACGCCGAGGAACTTGAAGTCAATAAGCTCAAGACGCAAGCCGACGTCCTTAATTTCGCGGCCGGCTTGGAGCGCGGCGCTGTCAACGCGTACCTGGGCATTATTCCCTCCTTTGCCGATCACGCGCTGGCGAAACTGGCCGGACAACTCGCTTCGGATGAGACGGTGCATTTTGCGATTCTCAATCAGGCACTCGGGCGCCCGCTACCGCCTGCGATGAGCTTCGGGGTATGAGGAGAGATCGGTTCGCAGTTGGCGGTTTCTGCATCACCGCCGTCGCAATCACCACGGCGCTTGGTGCTCAGCGTGAAGGGGATCCCCAGAGAGGCAAAGCGCTCTACGACTCCCGGTGCACTGCATGCCATTCTCTGGACCACTCGCGAATAGGCCCCGCGCACCGGGGCGTATTCGGGCGTCATGTTGCCCGCGTCGCGGGGTTTGATTATTCACCGGGGCTTAAGCATTCAAATGTCGTGTGGAATGCGAGGTCGCTTGATCGCTGGCTCACCGACCCGGAGAAGTTTATTCCGGGACAGAAAATGGGCTACTCGGTGCCAGAGGCTCAGGATCGGGTCGACATCATTGCCTTTCTTGCGAGTCCGGAGGCGAGGTGATGGTTGGGATTATCTAGGTACGCACTTCTTAAGTTCTAGAGGATACCCATGCATTCGCTAGCATCGGCATGCGATGCCGCCGTAGTGCAGTCGGCCGCTCCTTGCCGACCCGCCCATCATCAGATTCTCGCGCTGACTGCTATTACCGTCGCCTCAGGCATCGTGTTCTTGGATGGTTCCGTAATTCCCGTTGCCTTACCCGTAATCGGAAGGGCACTCGTGCTCAAAGGCGCCGAAACACAATGGGTGTTAAACGCGTACCTTTTACCGCTTGCGACACTTGCCATGCTTGGCGGCGCCATTGGCGACCGCTATGGGCGCCGCCGGATCGTTCTATTGGGAATCACCATCTTTGCAATCGCGACGCTCGCCTGCGCGAGCGCGAACCACTTCGCGATGCTCGTGAGTGCGAGGTTTTTTCAAGGCATTGGGGCGGCGCTTTTGTATCCGAACAGCTTGAGTGCCATAGGAGAGCTTTTTTCCGGTGCCGCTCAAGGCCGGGCGGTCGGTATCTGGTCCGCGGTCGCGGCCATCGTCAGTGGCGTAGCGCCTCCATTGGCGGGCTGGTTCATTGATCATGGTCAGTGGCGCGTTGCCTTTCTCTTGAGCCTCCCCCTAGCCTTGGTCGCGGCGACGTTTACCCACAGGTACGTCCCAAAGACCGTGAACAAACCGGGTGCGCCTCTCGACATTGTAGGCTCGCTTTTGGGTGCTCTCGGGCTTGGGGTTTTGATCTGGCAATTGACGGGCAAGCCTAGCGTTCCCGGTCTACTGCTTGCAGCGGTGCTTCTTTCGATATACGTGTGGTACGAGCGACTGTTGGGAGCGCAGGCTTCGATGCCAATCAAACTGTTGATATCGCGCTTGCAGCTTGGCATCAACGGCTACACGTTTCTATTGTATGTGCCTTTCAATCTGTTTCTTGTCTATGTGCCGTTTGTGCTGCTACAGGCTTTGCATCAGTCGGGCACGGTCACCGGGCTTGCCCTTGTCCCCATGCAGATAATCTTTGTCGTGATCTCGCCTTTGATGAGCAGCGTTGTGGATCGAGTAGGGGTGCGTTGGCCGTTGCTCGCGGGGGCGGTACTAACCGCCGCAGGCTGCCTTTTGGTGCTACGAGTCGGCAAGGACACTCACTACTGGACGGGCCTTTTCCCTGCGGTCTCGTTAGTCGCCACTGGTATGAGCCTCGCGGCCGCGCCGCTCACAACACTCGTGCTCGAATCGGTAGACCAATTCCATATGGGGATCGCCTCAGGATTGAACAGCGCCGTTACGCGACTCGCGGCGCTCGCCGCCACGGCAATGTTGAGCGCGACCCTAGCGCAAGAGGCCACCTACCTCTTGTGGGCATTTCCGATCGTGATGACGTGCGGTGCGTTCTCAAGTCTGCTGGCCGCGGCAAGCACAGGCCTCATCCCCTCTCGTACATCCTGAAGCCGCCATGCGGCCTTCGGTTCGCCCTTTCACAACCGAAAGTACGAAATGTGTTGCCGGAAGTCCAAACATGCGTTTATTTATTTGCGGGCTGCATGAGTGCCCGGTATACCAGCACCTTCATTAAAGCGCACGCCTCGATGCTACTGGATCTCGGTGCAGATGCGGACACGTGGCCGTCGCTTCAATATGTGCATGGCGTCCAGAGATGTTGAGTCGGCTAGGTTATCTCGCTTTCCTTCAGTCGGGCTGGTCGGCGGCTCTTTGTGCCGCCCTCACGCTGATAGTCTCGTGCGCTGTATTCGCATACAGAATTCGCGACCTCAAAATTCGCATTCGCAATGCCGCGGAGCAGCGGCACGCTGACCGAGAGCGCCTCGCCCGAGATCTTCACGATACCCTGCTGCAAGGAATCCACGCGCTCCTATATCGCGTGGAGGTGTGGGAAGCGGACGCGGCGATGCCCGTCGATCGTCGTCGGGAAATCGCGCTCGTGATTCGCCAGGTGCGTGCACTGATGATTGAGGGGCGCGACCGAATAGCCTTGCTGAGACGCAGCGAGATCGGACATCAGGACCTGCTCAGCGCGGTGCGCGCGGTGGCCTCTCTTGAATCCTACGCTCGTGCGGTGGCATTTGAGATAGTGAGCCTTGGCGCGGAGGAATCGTTGGCGCCGGAGGGCTTTGGGCAGCTGCTAGACATTATCAAAGAGGCCATCGTCAATGCGTTCCGTCATGCTCTGGCAGCTCGCATTTTGGTCCGCATCGAATATCAACGGACCGCGCTGCGAGTTGAAATCAAAGACGATGGCGTCGGCATCGATCCGCATTCGCAAAGTGGAGAGCGGGCGAATAGGCATTTCGGCATACTGGGAATGAAAGAGCGAACCTCTGAAATGGGCGGGACTTTGGAGCTAGAGAGCTATGCGACTGGAGGCACGCAAGTAAGGCTGACCCTGCCCGCGGCGGCAATCTACGCGTCCGCCACAGCTAACTCCCTCGTATAGCCGACACCGAATGGGTTCGAACAATATCGGACGTTAGAGCCGAACCAGTGTGCCGGCCGAGCCCAGCTTCCAAAACTTTGAGTTGTAGAAGTTGGCATTCATGAGCAAACTCTGCTGACAAATGGAAAACAGCACACAAATGGCACTTCGGCCTCTCGGGCTCGATGGTCTGCTAAAAACACTCGACGTCGAATTCGTTCGTCTCACGGAATGCGTGGTGAGTAGCGGTTGGAGCCTGACGTTGCAAGCTAATGAGCAACCGGGCCTGCATTACAGCTTATTGGGCCGCGCTCAACTAATTGTTAACGAGGATCCGCCAATAGAGCTTGTGCCTCATACCCTGGTGATAGTTCCTCCGGGCGCCGCTCTCATCCTTCGCGCCTCCACCGAGGGCATCGGGGCCAAAAGTGGCTGCGTTGATTCACGCAGCTTCTCGTTCCCCGCCGGCACACTGCGTCGCCTGGTAGCGGGGCCAGGACGACCAGACGTCATCATGATTTGCGGCTACTTCCGCGCGACCTATGCGTCCTCAATCGATTTATTTGGCGCGCTTTCCGCACCGATTGTTGAGAATTTTACCGCCGCCGATCAACTCGATGAGAAGCTCAAGTCCGCGCTATCTGAGTTGATAGCACAAGAAATCGGTTGCAGCGCAATGTCGACGGCGTTGCTAAAGCAAGTCCTCATTACGTTACTACGACGTGCGTCGAGTTCCGGACACTTATGGGCGGAGAGGTTTTCTGTCCTGAAGGACCCCAAGGTGGCTCGAGCCTTTGCCGATATGGTGGCACGTCCGGGTTGGGCTCATTCTCTGAGTTCGCTGGCGGATAAGTCCGGGTTGAGCCGCTCTTCCTTCATGCAACGGTTCACGGATATCTTGGGTGACTCTCCGATGGCGGTTCTACGTCGGCTAAGACTGCGCCATGCACGTATGCTTTTGGCGGGCGGTACATTGTCCATCGAGCAGGTGGCGAATTTCGTCGGCTACCGAAATCGCAGCAGTTTTTCTCGTGCCTACAAGAGATTGTATGGACATGAACCCACAATTGAGCGGCCCTAAGGATAATCGCACTCGCCTCCTGTGGCACGAAAATCGCACTGACTCAACCATGAGCGCGCATCGGCGCATTAAAAAGTGACAGCCGGCGCCCGGTGCGCTGTCGCATGCGGCAAGAATCTGCCGATCGATGCTTTGGCGGCAAATTCAGGCCGGCGTTGTGGCATCTGCTTAAGGTTAAAGACTAATACAGGAGTTCGTTATGTCGATTGCACCTGTCGGTGGCACATTCTTAAGATCCCTCTATCCCTCGGCCGACTCGAGCAGCGCTCCGCGCGGCGTGAGCGCCAATCCCGTTCAGAGCGCGTCCGCGCCCACATCGGACACCGTGACCTTGAGCCCCGAGGCACAGGCTTTGGCTTCCTTCAACGCAAAAGGCATCACCGTGACCATCATCCACTCTCCTGGGTTAAGCAGTGGCAAACAACCGGCAAGACCCGCCCTTGTAGCCAATGGCTCGATGTCAAAAAGCGATTTTGAGGCCGTCGCGGCCAGCTTTGGAGTCACGGCTCAGCAGGCGGACCAAGATTTCTCTTCCATGGACATCAATGACAACGGTTCCATCTCCAACGGCGAGATGCTGAGTGCAATGAGCTCGACCAGCCAGAGCGGCAGCACCCTCTCTGAGAATCTGCGTCAGATGATGGATACGAATCAGGACGGCAGTGTGAGCGGCACTGAATTCCTCAATCTCGAAACGGCCCTCGTAAGCAGAGAGTTGTAACCCGTGCCCGGCCGGAAGGCGACCGCCGCCGGCCGACTTTCGCATCCGGTCCGAAGCACAAGCGCATGGTCAGGCGGTTGACTGCATTGCCGGTGCAACCACCTCGCTGAGCAGGCCGGTCTCCATGTCAAAGACAAAGCCGCGCACGGGTATCTCTCTTGCGATCCAAGGATGTGACCTTACTTGCTCGATCTGTGCGCGCGTGTTCTGTACAGGATCCTTGAAAGCAAAAAAGCGCATGGGGACAGGTGAGCTGTCGCCTGTTTCAGCGGCGAGTTTCGCGTTCAACTCAGCGTCAGTGAATGTGGCGAATCCGCACCCGGTATGGTTGATGAGCATAATCTCGGTCGTTCCAAGAACCCTGGTCGACACGACGAGCTCGCCGAGAACATCGTCAGTGACGGCCGGCCCCCCGGTGCGGATAACATCGATGTCGGCCTGCGGTATTCCCAGGATCGCTGGAAGATCAGACAGACGCGGATCCATGCAAGTGACGACCGCGATTTTTGGATAGGGGCGACCCGCCAACTTTCGATCATGCCTCTTGGCATAGCTGCGGTTCGCAGTCAGTGCGTAGTCGATAATGCTCATCATTGATCTCCAAGCTGAATCTTTAACGCATCAGGAGAGGCGCTCAATCTAGGGATGGGAGCGCCTGGAATCTCCACTCGATCTAGTGAAAAGCGCAGCGAGGCGCTCGCACACAGTTCAAAAACGCGTGATCTTGCGAAATACTGCCGATGTCCCACCAAGCCGTACAATCGTTGCAATGAAAAGTTTCGTGATCACGGGGTTCATCGCCGCTCTGCTCGCTGTCGATGCCAGAGCGCTGACGATTGCGCAGCATCTTGAGCAATCCGGCCACAGCGCCTGGCGCCTGCAGGACGGGGTATTCCAAGGCGCTCCCACCTCAGTGACACAAGACCGCGATGGCTACATTTGGATCGGCACCGAGTCCGGATTGCTGCGCTTCGACGGTGTGCGCTTCGTCGACAAAAGCAACGATGGTAGTCATCAGATCACACGAGTGACCGCCGTGCTTGGGGCGCGCAACGGGGACCTGTATGTGGGTGCCGACAGCAAGCTTTGGCGCTTTCGAGACGGCATCTTCAACGATGTTGGCATTAACGCCAGGGTTGAGGAGCTAAGAGAGGACGTTAGCGGAGTGATCTGGATGGCATTGGGCCGCCAGGTGTCGCCCAAGAAGCCTCTTTGTCGCATCGATCACGATGTGTTGCATTGCTTCGGATATGAGGACGGCCTTAGATGCGGCGGCTCAACCGCGCTCGCCGTGACGCAGGGTAATGTTTGGCTGGCAAGTTCAGACGGGGTGTGTCGCTGGCCCGCGCACAATCAAATCGACAAGTACTTTGAGAAGGAACTGAAGAGTCAAGCTGGGTTGTCTGGAGCGGGCGCCATCGAAATCGCAGCAGATGGCAGCGTGTTCGTAGGCATGACAGCCGCGGGCCCCACGCTCGGGCTGCAACGCTTCAGCAACGATCAGTGGCAGGCTTTTAAGGTCCCTGGGCTCGATGGTAGCCAACTCGCTGTCAGCACCTTGTACAGTGACAGAGAAAACTCCCTATGGGTCGGCACCACCGGCCAAGGTCTATTTCGGGTGCACAATCAACATGCCGATCAGCTGGGCAGTCGCGATGGGCTGACGGGGGATTACGTATCATCCGTGTTCGAGGATCGGGAGGGCCTCATTTGGGTGACCACGCCCGAGGGGCTCGACTGCTTTCGCAGCTTGTCCGTGACAACCCTGTCACAGCGTCAGGGGCTTTCCAAGGATTCGGTCAGTGCAATCGTCGCGGATAAGAACGGTGTGGTTTGGGCGAGCAACAGCGGTGGACTTGACCGGATATCAGGAGACAGCATCCACACCTTCAAGACCGGCGGTGAACTGCCGGGCCATGATGTCACCTCGCTTTACTACGATGAGAAACAGCGTTTGTGGGTCGGCATCGACAACGATCTATTCCGCTTAGAGTCGTCGGGGCGCTTCACGGCGATCCGTACTTCTGAGGGGTCCGGCATCGGTGTGGTGCAGTCGATGATGACGAGCGCCGACGGAACGCTCTGGGCCCAGACGGTGAGCGCTGCAGCCAAGAGCATGCATCTGATATCCGTCAACGATCAGACGGTTACTTCATATCCATCCATTGCTGAACGACGCGGGGCCCTTTCCATGGCGCGCACCAAGGACGGCACGGTCTGGATGGGTCTTAATACCGAGGGAGGGCTGGCACAGCTGAAGGGCACGCACGCCGAGTCGATATCGCTGGGCTCCTTGCATCTAACGGGCCCGATTCGACATCTACTGCCCGACCCCGACGGTTCGCTTTGGGCTGCAACACACGAAGGGATTCTGCATCGTGGGCCCGATGGCACGCTGACTCTCTTGACCGAGGCACAGGGATTGCCTTGCGACGCGATCAACTCCCTGATTTTCGACGACGAGCATGATCTCTGGGCTGCCAGCGCATGCGGATATTTGGAAATTGACCCAGCCAGTTTGCAGCGTTGGCTCCATGAGCCAGGCGCGTCAGTGTCCGTGCGTCAGCTCGATTCTGCGGATGGTGCGCGCAGCGCTCCGGCTACGTTTTCCCCGCCGGCGACCAAGACACCGGACGGGCGGCTTTGGTTCGCAACCGACACTGTTGTGCAGGTGATCGATCCGAGAGCACTTTTGCGCAACGACGTAGAACCCACAGTCCGTATCGAGTCACTCAGCGCAGACGGGACGTCTATGCCGTTGGACGATGCGGCGCGGATTCCGCCGCATCGACAGCTGGAGATAGACTTTACCGGGTTGAGTTTCACCCTGCCGCAACGCGTACACTTCCGTTACCGCCTCCTGGGATATCAGCCAAGCTGGTCGGAGGTGGGCACCCGGCGAGCCGCCTTTTACAGTGAGCTGCCCCCAGGACACTACCGATTCGAAGTACTGGCCGCGAACAGCGATGGCCTTTGGTCGCAAACCCCCGCAAGTGTGCACTTCACGGTCGAGCGGGCGTGGTTCCAAACCTGGTGGTTCCGCGCGCTCTGCGCCCTAGCGATACTCTTTCTGATCGGGGCCGCATATCGTTTGCGCATACGACAAATAACGCGACAACTCGATTCGCGCATCGAGGAGCGGCTCGCGGAACGAACTCGCATCGGTAGAGACTTGCACGACACCATGCTGCAGACCCTCCAGGGCAGCCGAATTGTCGCTGAAATTGCCTTGAATGAGTGGAATGATGAGGAGCGCAGGCAAGCTGCGCTGATAAAACTGCAGTCCTGGCTCAAACAGGCGATGATCGAGGGCCGCGCGGCGCTGAATTCTCTGCTTGGGGGGTTAACGGATGATAACGATCTGTCCGACTCGCTGAAGCGCACCCTGGAAGAATGCATCCAATTACATCCCATGAGCGTGCGCTTCACGGTCGAGGGAGCTGAACGACTCATGCATCCGTTGATTCGTGATGAGATTTATCGCATAGGCGCAGAAGCTATCCGCAACGCCTGCATGCACTCGAGCGGCACTGAGATCGGCGTTACGCTTTCCTACGCGCAATCCTTCACCTTGCAGGTCACGGATAATGGCAGCGGCATCGATGGCGGCACAGCATTCGCGGGTTCGGCGGGACACTTCGGCATCCGCGGCATGCATCAGCGGGCCGATCGCATCAAAGGCACGTTGAGCATTCTCAGCGAGGTCGGCAAGGGCACGACCGTGCGCTTGCAGTTGGCCGGACGCTTGGCCTATCGACTGGGAACGACCGGAACCTCGAATCTAACTTAAAAAACCACGTTCCGTGGCAATCGTGACTGCCTGGGTGCGATCGCGAGCATCCAATTTTTGCAAGATGTTCTTGATTCTACTCTTGACTGCCTCTTCCGAAATGCTCAGCGCGCGACTGATGCGGTGATTCTGTTTGCCTTGCGCAATGAGGCGCAGCACCGCGATTTCTCGTTCGGTCAATGGCTGCATCACGCTGAAGCGCGACAGTTCATCGGCCACTTCAGGACTGATGGTCGCTTGCCCCGCCACCGCATTGCGGACGGCCTTTACGATCTCCGCCGTGCTTGTCGATTTAAGCAGGTAGGAGGTGGCGCCTGCCGCCAAAGCACGCGCGGCGCGAAAATCACCGTGGAAGGTGGTCAATACGATAATTGCCACATGCGGATCGAGTTTTCGAATCTGCGAGATCGCCTCCAAGCCTTCCATGCGAGGCATCTGCAGATCTATGAGAACGACATTGGGCCGGTGCTTGGAAAACTGTGCGACTGCTTCAATGCCGTCTGCCGCTTCGCACGAAACGGTGATGTCCTCATTTTGCGCAAGCATGAACTTGAGGCCATCTCTCATGATCGGATGATCGTCCGCCAATAACAGTCGAATCGCGGTGTGTTGCGCGGTCATACGTGTGGTTGATGATACCCCTTCTGCCCGCCGCCCTCCTAGCAGTGGATCATGTCCATCATGCAGTTAGCAGTTTGATGTTCGGCGATGCAACACGCACCGAGCTGTCCGGCACCAATATCACTCAGTCGAGTGAATACCTTTTTTCAAAAAGTGGCCAGGATTGGCGACCGGAAGGTGCCTTTTCGCTTGGCATCGGGAGAACACATATGAATCGATGCTCTTGGTGGTTGACCTTACTGCTGTCCGCCTCGTTCGCCGGCCATGCGGCACCGGTCGTGGATTCCGAAGCCGCTCGTATCACCTATCACACGCAGCAGGTCGATGGGCTCAACATTTTCTATCGTGAGGCGGGTCCCAGAGAAAAGCCCACGATTGTTCTGCTGCACGGATTCCCCTCTTCATCTCACATGTTTCGAGACCTCATCCCGAAACTTGCGGGTCGCTATCATGTGATCGCTGCCGATATGCCGGGCTATGGCTACAGCGATATGCCGAGCGTGGACAAGTTCGCGTACACTTTTGACTCCATTGCCGCGGTGATGGATCAGTTCCTCGATGCAGTGAACGTCAAAAAATACAGCATCTACATCCAGGACTACGGTGCGCCCATCGGCTTTAAGCTTCTCCTCAAACACCCGGATCGAATTCAGGCCATCATTTCGCAAAGCGGGAACGCCTACGAAGAAGGGTTGGGGGATTTCTGGGCGCAGTTCATCATTCCTTACTGGAAGAGTAAGACCCCGCAGAACGAGCAAAAGGTTCTCGGATTGTTGACCTTAGAAACGACCAAGTTTCAATACTCCAAGGGCTTTCCACATCCGGAGTGGGTGAGCCCCGACAGCTATACCGCCGATCAAATGGGTCTTGATCGACCGGGTAATCACGAAATTCAGCTGGCATTGGCGTACGACTATCAGAACAATGTGAAGCAGTATCCGCAATGGCACGAGGCCTTAAGGACTACCAAGGTGCCGGTGCTCTGTGTATGGGGTAAGAATGACCCTATTTTTATTTCGCCGGGTGCGACGGCCTACAAGAAGGATTCTCCCAATGCTGAGATCCATTTTGTGGACAGTGGGCATTTTGCACTCGAGGATCAATCGGTGGCGATCGCCAATTACGTTCTGGCTTTCCTGCCTAAGCACGTGCGTTAGCCTTCGGCAAAGGTCCAGCTGCAATCGATTGTCACGCGGGAGCTGTATCAGCGCGGGTCACACCACGGAGACACCATGAGCCATGGCAATAAATTCCCGGTGCTGGTGACCGCCTCGCTCGTTTCCTCGCTGATCATGCTCGACTCAAACATCGTCGCGGTCTCATTGCCATCGATTGGACACTCACTGGGCGCCAGCTTCACCGACATTCAATGGGTTATCAGCGCCTATGTCCTAACTTACGCGGCCCTGCTGCTGGCGGCCGGCGACTATGCGGATCTTCGCGGACGACGCCGTGCGATGGTTTTAGGACTCATTGTCTTTGCGGTGGCCTCCGCCGCCTGCGGAGCCGCTGCCAACGTCTGGGAAATGAATCTCGCCCGGGCCGTCCAAGGTGTAGGCGGCGCTCTGCTTCTCACCGCTTCACTTGCGATCATCGGCCACGAGTTCACCGGTGCAGAACGATCCGGGGCGTTTGCGTTTTGGGGGGCGAGTCTTGGCATCGCCCTCGCGGTTGGACCCATCATTGGCGGCGCGATCACCAACTTCTTTGGATGGCGTTGGGTGTTTCTAGTGAACATCCCGGTGTGCGCAGCGCTTTTGGTTGCAACCTTCAAGCTCGTCCAAGAGTCTCGCAACCCGGACGCCAAGTCGCTTGATTTTGGAGGCGTGGCGAGTTTCAGCGCAGGTCTTGGGCTCTTAATTTGGGCCTTGATTCAGGGGAATGAGGAGGGGTGGGGCTCGACCGGAATCATTCTGCGGCTCGTTCTATCCACCGCGTCCCTTATGGCGTTCGTGATAGTCGAAAAGAGGCAACCCCGACCGATGGTGGACTTCGCACTCTTCAAACGACGCACTTTCGTCGGGGCGGTCGTAGCCATGATCGGCTACGGCGCGAGTGCGCAAGTCATGGTGTTCTTTCTGCCGCTCTACTTACAAAATGTCTATCTCTTCAAACCGTTGCAGGCCGGCATCGCCATGCTGCCCTTCGCCTTGCCAATGGTACTCGCCCCGCGTATCACCACTCGACTCTCAGCTCGCTTCTCGGGCCGCGCCTTGCTCACCGCCGGACTGGCCATTGCCATCATCGGAAATCTTTTGTTTTGGAGGGTAGCTCGCGCTCAACTGTCCTACGATGTATTCATTCTTTCCATGCTTGTCGCGGGAGCCGGCGCGGGGCTACTCAATGGGCAGACCGTGAAGGTGCTGGGCGGCGCTGTTCCGCCCGATCGTTCCGGCATGGCCTCGGGCCTCGCGAGCACGACGCGCTTCATCGGCATTCTGGTGAGCGTTGCCGCCATGGGTGCAATCCTTTCGAGCGTGGTAGAGCACAACTTTAAAGCCGCTGCGACGAAAGCGGGTCTCAACGCAGCCATAACGCAACAAGTGATCAAACGCGTGACCTCGGGCGACTTGGCCGGTGCACTCGATGAACAGGTTCCTGCGCAACTACGACAGCACCTCGATAGCGCCGGAATCGCTGCATTCTCGAATGGGTTTTCTGCGGCTACGCTGTTCGCGGCAATACTCGGATTGATCGCCTGCATCCTTACTTTCAGGCTCGTTAGCGCGGCCGAGACTGCCCCCACGGGTCCTCTTCGTGAAAACAAGCGGCGGGCCTGCAAACTCATAGATTGCCGTGATCCCTTGTGAGGAAAAGCGTCTAATGAATCACATGAAGCGCACCATAATACGAGTTGAACCACTATCGACCTATCTCGAGCGTTGGAAAGCGCCGACATCGGCCGTCACTCGGCAGGGCGACACCATATATGTGTCGGGATTTCCGCCGTTTGATCCGGTTACTGGCGAGGTGGTGAATGCCTCGATTGAACGCCAGACCGAGTTGGTGCTCGAACAGTTGAAGCTTTGCTTGGAAACGGCCGGAAGCTCGCTCGATCAGGTACTCAAGTGCACGGTTTACTGCACTTCGGTCGACATGTTTCCGACAGTGAATGCGGTGTATGCGCGGTACTTCCCCAAAGATCCGCCTGCCCGAATGTTTGTCAATGTTCCGGCGTGGCCAGGTCATTTCGACATCGAAATTGATTGCATCGCTGCGGTGTAAGGAGCTGCCTCATGTTTTCAGTGGTATTTGAAGTCCAGCCGAGACCGGAGCAATGGGAATTCGATGGGCGATTGCGCCACGTGCGGGTCGTGCGTGATTACGGCATGTTCGATCGTCGAGAAGCGCCTCAGTACTATTCCGGTGCAGTGCGCACGACGGCATGAAGTCTCGGGTCCTGACTCAGGAGGGCCGGCTGATGCGCGCCGACCCGAAGCTCGGACGAGTGATCGCCATAGTCACTGCCCGGATCGGGCGCCAGCGCATCAAAGCCTCCAAAGCGACTCCTTTCGAGTCGTTGGTCCGGGCCGTGGTCCATCAAAGCGTATCGGGTAAGGCGGCGGCCACCGTCTTTGCGCACCTGAAAGATTGGTTGGGTGGCGCTTTTGAGCCCGCGGCGGTGGCCAAGAAAAGACCGGCTGCACTCGCCTCGGTCGGCCTTTCTGGCTCCAAGGTTCGCGCGATCCTAAGACTTGCGGATTGGTTTTGCGCCAACCCGGCCGAGGCTCACCGCCTCAAAGAACTTTCGGACGAGGCAATCATTGCCTCGTTAACGAGTATTCCAGGTATCGGCCTGTGGACGGTGAATGTCTTTCTGATTTTTAGTCTCGCCCGGCCGGATGTGATTCCGTCGGGCGACAGGGGCATCCGGCGCGGAGTGCAGCTGCTGTGTAATTTGCCGCAACCGGCAACTCCTAAACAGGTGCAGGAACGCTCGCAACATTGGCAACCCTATCGGAGCATCGCGTCAATTTATCTTTGGAACGCCGTGAAACTCAATCTCACACAGAACGATCTTAAGAGCAGGAGAAAAACATGATTATCGTCCATCATCTCGATGATTCGCGCTCGCAGCGAATTCTATGGCTGCTGGAAGAGTTAGGCGAGCCCTACGAGATCGAGCAGCATCGACGTGATCCGGTGACGCGTGCCGCCCCTCCGGCCTTAAAACAGATTCACCCGTTGGGTAAATCGCCGGTCATCGAAGATGACGGCCGTGTAGTATCCGAATCGGGTGCCATCATCGAGTATATCTTGCGAGGCTACGGCAAGGGTCGGCTGCAGCCCTCCGTGGAGGATCCTCAATATGCCGAATACCTGCATTGGATGCACTACGCGGAAGGATCGGCGATGCCGGCGTTGATCATCCGCATCAACATTGGCCACGTGGGGGAAGCCGCCGCCGCCTCACTGCCCCGCTGGGATGCAGAGGTTGCGTTGCAGCTGACGTACATAAACGGGGCGCTGGAGGGTCGACAGTTTCTGCTCGGCGACGCCTTTTCTGCGGCCGATATTCAATTGAGCTTCGTCGGAGAACTGGCGATGGGAGTGTTTGGCCTCTCCGATTATCCGAATATCGAAGGGTGGGTCCGCCGCTTTCAAGCCAGGAGCGCCTACCAGACGGCACTAGAGAAGGGAGGTCCTTATCGCTTCGCGATCACTTAGACAGGGGAGTAGCGAAGAGAGGCCGTCGTTGGCCAGACCGGGCTGGTTGGCCATGGAAGGCGTCGTGCGACCGATTGGCACGACCAGATGGAGAACACCCGCCGGCAAAGAAGAGCTGAGCTAGAATATTACGGTACCGCCGCTGAGGCATCCGAAGAAAATATAAGCGGGGAGCACATGCGCAATTCTGTTTCCGCGGGGATACTTCTCGGCTGCATTGCACTGCTGACTCAGGCACCGTCGGTCGCGGCGGATAACAAGAACTGTGGCTTGATCCGCTACGCATCGCTGGATCTGGTGGTGGTTGGCGATAGCTACCTCCTGGTTCCCGTCGAGATTCGGGGCACCCGTGCTTACATGGCCCTCAACATGGCGAGTCCCTTCAGTGGCGTCACGGAAATGGCCGTCCGCGATCTCTCACTTCCAACGAAGTCAATTCCCTTCAATGTCGGTGTGCACGCGGGGAAAAGCGAAGTTCGGGAGATGGCTACGGTGACTCCGTTCGCGGTCGGTGGACTGCGCTTTAAAAGCGTCGAGTTGCTCGTTTTCCCGCATTTTGGCTTTTCCGCGAATGCGGCAGACGCTCCGGTGGTGGGCGTGCTGGGAATGGATATTTTTAGACAGGTTGATATTGAGCTCGATGCCGCGCATCGAAAAATGAATTTGTTTTCCCAAGATCACTGTCCGGAGCATGTCGTTTACTGGGCCGCGCGGTACGACTCTGCACCGATTCGCTTTGGGTCACTCGGCGAGTTTTATTTTCCGATGGCGCTGGACGGCAAAATGCTCGAGACCACACTCGCCACGAGCAACGCGACGACGACGTTGAGGACGGACGCGACGCGAAAGCTGTTCAACTTCGATAGCCATTCGTCGGATGTGGAAACAGAAACGGACCCATCCGGTAACACCAAGGCCCACTACCGCGCCATGAAGTTGAGCGGCGAGGGCCTCGATATTTTCAATGCACGGATTTCACTGGTCGACCCACCTACCACTGGTTGCTATCTCAGCAGTCACCAGGGCGCGGCATCGTACGACGGCTGTTTCGGAGTGCATCCTCTGGCTCTAGGGCGAGATGTGGTGTCGAAATTGCATCTGTATGTTGCGACGAAGGAAAAGATGCTCTATTTCACACCGGCGGACGCGCCCCGGTAGGGCTGAGCCTTCCACAATTTTACCAGTAGATCGCAATATCTGGTTCAAGGGCGATCAACAGAAGGGATATCAACCCGATCAATGTTCCTGTTCTTATCATTGGACTTCCTTGTTTTTTGCGGCTCTCTGCCTATCAAGTATAGGATAGCGCGAGGGTCCTTTCGCCGGAAGAGAGGCGGGACTCAATCCAAACGGGATACACGACTATGAGACTCATAACACTTGGGGCGACTCTTATCTTTCTGGCAATGGTTTCTCTGATGCAGGCGGGCAGAGTCGCTCGTGCTGCTGAACCTCTCGCCAGTCATTGGCTCGTGACCGCGGACCTTCACGGGACGCCGATCTACGGACGTTTAGATATCGAGGTCCAAGGTCAGAAGATTACCGGGGAGTATTTTGGAGACAAGTTTGAAGGATCAGTCGACGGCAGCGCGATTCATTTTGTCGCAAAAGACAGCTCCGGCGGGACCTCGAAAGTAGACGGGGCACTCAAAGGTAGCGTCCTATCGGGCACGGTAGTTGAAACCGATGCAGCCGATGATTCCCACCCGGACCGGTATTCATTCACCGCAATTCCAATTCGACAAGAACATCCGACTACGCCGGTGCATCACGAGTTTACGCCGTCGGCGTTCTACCGCGAGTTCTCCGCGTCGAATAAGCCGGTTTTAACTGTCAATCCGGGCGACTCGGTCCACACAACCACCGTGGACGCGGCGGGCACCGATCAACACGGCCAAAGACGAGTCTTGGGCGGTAATCCCCAAACGGGACCGTTTTACGTTCAGTCCGCAATGCCTGGAGACACTCTGGTCGTTCGCCTAACACGATTGCGACTGAACCGGGACTACGCAATCAGCGATGATGCCCTAGTCGGTCGAGCGACGGACAGCCATCTTGCGGTGAAAATGAAAGATGCCGGCAAGACCGTGATATGGCATCTGGATATTGATAACGGCTTGGCTTCAGTGCAAAAACCGGGCGCTCACATGGCGGCTTATACGGTACCCGTTCACCCGATGTTGGGCTGTATTGCAACGGCGCCCGGGCAAGCGCGCGGGGCACCGAATACCGGCGACTCTGGCAGTTATGGCGGCAACATGGATTTCAATGAGATCGTCGAGGGCGCGACCCTTTATCTTCCGGTGTCAGTTCCGGGGGCACTCTTATATCTGGGCGATGGACATGCGGCACAGGGCGATGGAGAGTTAAATGGCAATGCGCTCGAGACCTCGTTGGATGTCGAGTTCAGCGTCGATGTGATCCCGCGACGTCGGACGCCCGCGCCTAGAGTGGAATCCGCAAGTCACATCATGGCAATGGGATTGGGTGGATCGCTCGATGATGCCTTTAAAAGTGCTACTGCAAACATGACGGGCTGGATTGCCGAGGACTACAAGCTGACACCCGAAGAGATTGCAGAGTTACTCGGGACGGCAGCCGAGTACAGGGTGAGTGAAGTCGCGGACCGCAATGCGGGCGTTGTGTTGAAGATAAGCAAACTGAGGCTGCAAGCACTCAAATCAAAGGATGCAAACTAAGCAATGCTGATTCTGACCAGGCGAGCGGGCGACGCGTTGATGATTGGCGAGGAAGTACTGTAACGGTGATGGCTGTGAACGGAGGCCAGGTGCGAACCGGGATCAATGCGCCTAAGGATATAGAGGTGCACAGGGAGGAGATTTTCGATCGAATAAAGCAGGAAAAGGAAAACACGAGCAGGTAACGTAGATCAGGCTACGCACGAGGGCGTTATCACGGCGCGAGATCCTTCACCACAGCTATGGCAGTGTGTCGCTCGGCGCACACCATCCGCATCACCGTGCAATTGATCAATGCCGTGACGGGCTCTCATCTGTAGTCGAAGACCTATGACCGAGATTTAGGCGATGTGATGGATCTGACGTCATCCGTTCAGACCACAATCAGCTAATTGTGCGTTGAATCCGGAGGTGGCGGCGGTCGGCTTGGATGACTCTCGTCGGACTGCAGCTTCGCTACACAGGCCTTCTTCATATCTTCCTTAGACATGGTGCTATTGCTCGCACGCTCTTGCGCCATGCACTCGTGCATTTTCTGCTTGGGCGTCTTAACTGGCTGTGCGCTGGGCGCATCGTCTGCGAAGGCCACGGCCCCCAGCGACAAATAGGCACCCACAACAAGGGGATAGATTTTGTAGCTCATACGACTGGCTCCGAGTTGAAAATCACTGATGGCGGTGGGAATGATCTATTCGCGAGCTTGGATGCCGGCATCAGCGGTGGTCTCGACGCAACGTAAGACTTTCGGTATCGACTGTAAATGTGCTGACTGACACGAGACGAGCGACGCAGAAGTGTGGTCTTTTCACAGCGGGAGGGCTCGGCAAAAATGCTGATACGTGGCGCTCGTAGTCACCTACAACATGCGGCCCATTTCGCTTATGGCGTGATACGACTCGTTTGCTAGCCTTGAGCGATCAGTCTTTTGGAGAGTTTGGGTATGGATAATGCAAATAAGTCTGTCTCTCGGCGACAAGCCGTGGGTCTGGTGGGAATGGGGCTGGCGACTGCGGCGGCCGGTACGGCGATCGCACAGCAGTCGGGCACTTCAGATGGCGGTTCCGCACTGCCTGCCAAGGACGATCCGCGTTCCAAGTATCCGCGGCCTCCATTTCAAGAGCAGACGCAGCCTTGGCCCGGACTCGCCGCAAAGATGAATCCAAAGCCGGATCATGGCGAGCAAAGTTACAAAGGTTCCGGGCGGCTGACTGGTCGAAAGGCGCTGATCACCGGGGGAGACTCCGGAATGGGTCGCGCCGCGGCCATCGCTTACGCACGCGAAGGCGCGGATGTGGCGATTAACTACCTGCCGGCCGAAGAGCCGGATGCTCGAGAGGTCATCCAGCTCATCAAGGAGGCAGGTCGAATTGCAGTGCCAATCCCTGGAGACCTTCGCGACAGGGGTTTTTGCCAGCGTCTGGTGGCGGAGGCCGTTCAAAAGCTGGGCGGTTTGGATATCGTGGTGTGCAACGCCGGTCGCCAGCAATCGAAGGCCTCGATTTTGGACATCAGCGACGAGGATTTCGACGCCACGATGAAGACCAATATTTATGCACCGTTCTATATCATTAAAGCGGCGCTACCGCATTTGGGCGAGGGCTCTTGCATCATTGGCACGACCTCGGAGCAAGCATACGATCCCTCCCCAGATTTGTACGATTACGCGCAGACAAAGGCGGCGACAATGAATTACGTGAAGTCGTTGGCCAAACAACTTGGACCTCGAGGCATCAGGGTCAATGGAGTGGCGCCCGGCCCGGTTTGGACGCCGCTGCAGATCAGTGGCGGCGCGCCGGTCTTGAAGTACACGCACTTTGGCAACACTACGGTTTTTGGACGTCCCGGGCAGCCTGCGGAGCTGGCCTCGATCTACGTGCAATTGGCGGCAAGCGGGGCGAGTTTCACCACCGGTAATATTTATGGCGCAGGTGGAGGCCAGGGCCAGCCGTGACGCGTATCTAAAACGCTCTACGAGTCAGCAAAACAGGCGAACCTGAGGGACTCCTATAGAGCCCTATTTGCGGTTTCGGCCGTTGCAATCGTCCGTGGCAGGATGTGAGAACTCACTGACTGAGAATGCAGAGGACGGCGACTGATATCGAGCTAGTCCGGCGGGTATGTTTGGCGCATTAGCATCTGCCTTCCAGGTGATCTATGCCCGAAAAGCAAACACTCGCGCGAGCACAAGCCGACAAACGCCAAGGCAAAGCGCCATCGACACAGGCCGGGGAATTCGTCAAAGAAGAAATGGACCACGTTCGGGAAGGCGTCCATGGCGCTCGCTCGACTAAACAAGCCATCGCCATTGGACTATCCAAGGCACGACGCGCTGGGGTGGCTCTGCCGCCGCCCAAATCAGGCAAGGCTTCCGACGGTACGCGCCGGCGCGCCGCGCGGGAATTGGCGATAGCGCAGCGGGGATCCGTCAAGAGCGCCTCCGCCAAACGGTCAAGTGCCGCGTTAAGGGCGCTGAAACATGAAGGAAGCAAAGCAGCATCTTCGCGTGCGCTCGGTCGCCACGCGCGTGTCTCCGCACGCAATCACTCGGCTGCGGAGCGCTCTGCGGCGGCGGAGCGGGCGGCACGAACTCGACAGCGCAACAAATCAGTGTAGGCCTGAAAGCGCATTTGCCGAGTCAATGAGTCACCAACTCATTCGCAATCATCGATCATCCGTGCATCGACTAACCACCGGGGTGCTTGAAATAGCCTACGAAACTGGTGGACCCGCCGACGGTCCGGCCGTGTTATTGCTTCACGGATGGCCCGACGACGTGCGTGGTTTCAGAGCCCTCACACCGCAGCTCGAGGCTGCAGGGTACCGTTGGGTCGCACCCTGGTTGAGAGGGTTCGGGCCGACTCGATTCCTATCGGCGGATACGATTCGTGATGGCAGCGGGGTCGCTTTGGCCAAAGACGCGATCGACGTCGCGGACGCACTCGGCCTCGCGATGTTCTCGGTCGTCGGGCACGACTGGGGAGCGCGCACGGCCTACACTATCGCATCGCTTTGGCCAGCTCGTCTTCGGAGCATTGCCACGCTTGCGCTGGCCTACTCGCCCGGCGGCCGGTTCCCGACGCCGAGCTTTGAGCAGTCGCAGCGCTGGTGGTACCAGTGGTTCATGGCAACCGATCGCGGTGCGTCCGCGGTCCGAGCGAAACCCGTGGAGTTTGCGCTGCAACAGTGGAAGACTTGGAGTCCCGTGGGGTGGTTCACGCGGAGCGAGTTTGAGGCCACCGCGAAAAGCTTCACGAATTCGGACTGGACGGCCATCACCCTTCACGGCTATCGAAGTCGATGGAAAGCTGAACGGAATGATGAGCGCTACTCAGAGCTGCGCTCACGGCTTGCTGGGGTAGAGTGCCTTTGCACACCGACGCTGATGATTCAGGGCGGGGCGGACGCATGCGACCCCCCGTCCGAATCCGAGGAGCAGTCGCAGTATTTTGCAGGGCCTTACACGCGGCTTCTGTTAGAGGGAGTGGGGCACTTCCCGGCGAGAGAGGCGCCTCACGAGGTCGCCGACAATATCCTCACGCACCTCAAGGCGTTCAACTGACGCAGGAAATCCAGGCTAGCGAGGTTTCACCCGCTCGATTAGCGCGCCGATTGTTTGCGGATCGACTGGCTTAACCAAGTGGCAATTGAAACCCGCTTCCGTTGCTTGCCGCATCGCGCCGCTCTCTACGTTTGGTCCGTCGCGGGCAAAGAATGATGCTCGTGCGTCACACTCCAGATGCCGTTGATATTGCGTAGACCAATCGTCAGTCTGAATAAGAACCCACTGCTAACTGCTCCGGTCCCGCAACGCATGATGGCGACTGCGAAAGCAACGTCTGAGCCGGCCGTTATCGTCAGTTCTTCGATGTCGAATGCCTGCGACGGCCTGTGAAACTGGAAGAATAGATCCCATGTTTTCTTATATTCCTCGATACCTTGAAGTTGCAGCGGGGGCGGCAAGTCGAACATCACGATGTCTCGGGCATGATTGGCAAGAATGTCGGTGAAATCATGCCTTCGTACACCGTCGGCCCATGCTTCGATGATCTCTCTAATTTGATCCTGTGGAGAACCACTTGAATGCACCATGATTGCCGCTCCGCTTGTTTGCTGTTGCATATCCATACGACGTACCAAGGGCAGCTGATTCGACATGCCTGAGTCAGAAGTGTTGCTCACACGGCCGTGCGTCCGCCGTCGACCGCAACGGTGGCGCCATTGATGTAGGCCGCCGAATCGGATGTCAGGAATGCAACCGCGTCAGCCACTTCGGCCGGTGTACCCGTACGGCCGACGGGCGTGGTTTTGCCCAATTGTTCCAAAGCATCGCCCATATTGGCGGTCCCAGCGGTTCGAATAGGTCCCGGAGCAACGGCGTTCACGGTCACGCCGCTCGGACCGAACTCCGCGGCCCACGACTGTGTCAGCAATTGCAGGGCCGCCTTGGTGGACCCGTAGAGGGCTGCTCCAACCATGCCAAAGTGTGCGGCCATGGTCGTGATGTTGACTATCCGCCCCCATCCGCGGGCTGCCATCATTGGTGCCAACCCCGCCGCAAGAAAGAAGGGACCGCGTACATTGCTGGCGAACATCGTATCGAAGGCCGCCGCGGTGGTCTCGGCAGTTGGCCCAAATGAAAAAATGCCGGCGTTATTGACCAAAATATCAACGCTGCCGAGGAGTTTCTCCGATACCTTAGCAAGGTCGGATGCGGCGGCTTCAGTCGCTAGATCGGCCGCCTGAAACTGTGCATCTCCCCCACGGGCGCGAATCATCTTTACGACTTCATTTCCACGGGCCGCGTCTCGGCCCGACACAACCACGCGGATACCGCGCGCAGCCAAGGTCTCAGCAATGGCCTGTCCGATGCCCGAAGTCGCGCCGGTCACGAGTGCACTGCGAATGATCGTACTCATAAGGGGTCTCCGTAATAGTGGTGTCTAGGGATGAAAGGTTACGTGGCCAGCTCAACCAGGGGAATCAGACTTCAGTCCAAGTTATAATGACAATCTGTCATTCTCAGAGCGCGTCTATGGACCACTTGTCCGGAATCTTGGCATTTGTCCACGCTGCCGAAGCACGAAGCTTCACGCGCGCGGCGCACCGACTGGGCATCTCACCCTCCGGCATCAGCAAGGCAATCTCACGGCTTGAATCTCGTCACAGCGTTCGACTGTTGCAGCGGACGGCGCGCAGCATCACTCTGACCCCCGAGGGCTCGGCGTACTACGAGCGATGCAAGAAGATTCTGGCTGACTTAGAGGATGCCGAACATGTATTGACCGACGCACATAAATCCCCACGCGGACTACTACGAATAACGCTGCCCTTGTCGATGGGGCGCTTACACTTTGCGCGGACGCTTCCCGAGTTCGCGCGTCAGTACCCGGAGGTTCATCTCGAAGTACACGTTTCCGATCGTATAACTGATCTTGTCGAAGAAAAGATCGATGTTGCTATCCGCATCGGCAAACTTAACGACTCGCGCTTAGTGGCTCGGCGTCTGGCGAGCGGTACACTCATGACCTGCGCCACGCCCTCTTACCTTAAGCGACACGGCGTGCCAAAGCGTCCGGAAGACCTCCTGCAGCACAATTGCATTCAGTTTGAAGTACCCAACACGGGTCGTACACAGGCGTGGCAGTTCCAGCGAGACGGGGGGCGCTTCAGCGTGGCAGTGCACGGCAACCTACGATTGGATCACGCCGAAGCTATGGTGGAGGCCGCCCTTGCAGGAACCGCCCTCATCCAAATATCCAGCTACGTGACCGCACCGGCGGTCGCACGCAGACAGTTGCAGCCCGTACTGACCGCTTACCAGGTAGATAGTCCCCCCATCTGGGCCTTGTATCCGCAAAACTCTAGTCCCACGCCTCGCCTCAAAGCGTTTGTCGATTTCCTGGTGAAGTGGGGAGCCAACAGCAATTTTGCGTAGCGCCCTTCTGCCTAGGGCCTTCACCGCGATTGGAGGTGGGAATTGTCCGAGCGAGGATGACGGCGAGCACGCCTGTTGGCATCAGGACGAAGAATGCATCCTCGACATGGGTCAAGGCGCTGATAACAACAGCTGCATCCCAGAAAGTTGAGCGCCACCAGCCTAAAAGGAGCTTCCCATGCTGTCCGACTTCGCACCATCCGCCACCGTTGCCGTCAAGAATCTCAAAGCTGCGCGATCCTTCTACGAAGGGATCCTTGGCTTTGAGCCAATCGGGTCGACCCTCCGCGGGGCTCAGGCCTTCAAAGTGAAGGGCGCGACGGTAGTGATCTACGAGAGCCAGTTCGCTGGCACGAACAAGGCGACCGCGGTGACTTGGAGTTTAGGCGAGCACTTCGACGACATGGTCAAAGCGCTCGACGCCAAGGGCGTGCCGTTCGAACATTACGAATTTCCGGGTATCGTGCTCGAAGGCCATGTGCATGTGGCGCGGGACGGTAAGCCCAGCCGTGTCGCCTGGTTCAAGGATCCAGATGGCAACCTCCACAATCTGAACAACGGGAACTCCGCGCCGGCAGAATGATATCAGCTGCCATGCATCGTGCGGCGTTGCCAATCGCCCGTTTTGTGGACGCTACATTCGCAATTTCGTAACTGAAGCGAATTGCTGAGAAGTAAGACGTAAGTCATGCGCGCGGGCGGAGCGAGTCCTACATATAAGAGTGCGAAACTCGAAAGGGAGAGCGAGGCGGATCGATTGGCGGACCTGTTTATGCCGGGCAGGCCCACCCCGGGTACGCCGGCCGCGCGAAAGCCCATTGCAAGGATCGCCTAGACAAAGGAAAGACAGAAATCGGTCTCGACGCGCGCTGCCGATGATGGTCCGATCAAAGCTTGAAAGAGAAAGGCAGAATGAAGAAGAACAAACCGGTACAAGAAAGAGTAAAGGCAATCGAAATCAACGGGAGCAGAGCGATTCGGAAGGCCAGTAATGGACTCCCGCTTAAGTGAACAAACTACCAACGACGGAAAGTACGAACGCGGGAGGCAGCGTAAACAAGGTTATGCGCACCAGCAATCGTTGTTGGGTGGCGTACTCGGTTCCAGGGAAGGCTTTGTCTTCGGCGTCCATCGCGCGACGTGCCGGCGGGATGAATAGATAGATCGCATAATTGATGAGGACCATTGCGAGCACCATCGTCGCAATGAGCAGAGGAAAATAGACAAAGAAGGGCGCGATGGAACCTGGCCAAATCAAGTTCTCCAATAAAGGCTTCTGGCCGTGCCGCGCGGCTGTCGCGAGGAATCGTGCCAGCTTGAGTCCTTCTAGAAAGAGAACAATCCAGAGCGGAAGGGCCAGCAACAGCAGGAGATTCCAAGGACTCTTGCGCCGAGAGGAGCGGATTTGAGCATTGCCGAAGAATTGTCCGCTCTTCAGCTCATCGAGGGTTCCGCCTAGGGTTCCATACTTACGCTTCCGTGCCATTTGATTGGGTCCGTTAGTTTTTTCGGATAGCCGTAGCGCCAGTATAGTCGACTCTCCAACAATGGGGCATCAAAGAAGATAATCAGCAATTTCGCTTGCTCCACTTCACGCATTGGGAGAACGAACATAAAGATCGTCGTATTGGGCGCCACCGGCCGGACGGGCCGGCTGGTCGTTGAGCAAGCGCTGACACGAGGTGATCAGGTTGTCGCCTACGTGCGCAACACCAAAGGGATCGAGGCTAGTCCAGGCCTGAAGATCATAGCGGGCCAATTGGCGGATGTGCTCGCCTTGAGGGCTGCCATCAACGGCGGTGACGCAGTGCTTGTCTGCCTCGGGACCCACGGGAAAAGGATGAAGAAAAACGTCGACCTGATGCAGACAAGCATGCCGTCAATCATCAAAGCGATGCAGGAGACCAATGTCGCGCGCCTGGTGCTCGAGTCAGCCTACGGCGTGGGCGATAGCGCTCGAACGGCGGGGTGGATCGCGCGTGTCGTGTACAAGGCGGTGGTAAGCGCGATATATCAGGACAAGGACCGCTCAGAAGCATTGCTGCCGAGTTCGGGACTGAAATGCACCCGTGTCTATCCAGTGATGCTGACCGATGGACCGCGAGCTGATGCTGTCGAGGTACGCCCGATGACTCAGGTGCAGAAGGTTGCTGGCCTGCCGAAGGTCTCGCGCGCCGATGTAGCGCGTGTAATGCTAGATGCAGCCAGAGACGATGAGACCATTGGCCAGACGCTATTGGTGAGCAGGACAGGGTCCGTGCGCTAAACGGCGAATTGCGTTCTGCAGCCTTCTGCAAGGCAAGTGTCATGCAATCGGCGGAGCGTCGCGGACCGAACGGCCCGGCATATGGAGCTTGGGAAAGGCGGGTTCTTTTGAGAGGAAGTTCCTAGGAGCCGGCGGTGCGAAAACCGGCTATGGCGGCACTCCAGACTTGGTCGCTGAAACTGGAATCGAGGGCGCCGATACCGAGTTGCAGTCGGTAGTAGAAGGGACCGTAAAGCATGTCGATAACGGTGTCTAAATCGAGATCGGCACGCAGGTCTCCCTGGTTTACGGCAGCCTTTAATACGTCAAGCGTCATCTTTCGGCGTGGGATCAGCCAGCGATTCCTGAACGCCTCGGCAAGCTCTTTATCGAATTGAGATTCGCCCAAGAGAGCTTTGATGAGTTTGCCGTAGTCACCGGCGAACAGCTTCGCTTGTAGCCGCATCTGCAGTTTCAGACTGATGATTGCGCTCGCGGCGCTCGGGAATTGGCTTTCCGGACCTATCAAAGTCAGGAAGGCATCCATGACGACAGCGGCCTTGTTGGGCCAGCGCCGGTAAATCGCCATTTTGCCGACCCCGGCAGATTCGGCGACAGCATCGAGCGTGAGACGCCGAAAGCCGATCTTGCGCAATAGCTTCAGAGCGCTTTTCATGACTGCCGCGTCGATGTCGGCGTTTCGAGGGCGGCCCCTGTCGATCGTGTTTTCGGTCTTCACCATATGCTCACTTGCGCTTAATCGAGACGTCGAGTATCGTATATACGATACGTCATGTATCATATTAGAGGCGAACATGGATCACAAACGGATTTTCATTTCCGGCGTCAGTTCGGGCTTGGGTAGGGCACTAGCCGTAGAGGCTTTGAAAGCGGGACATCAGGTGGTGGGCACGCTTCGATCCGAGGATTCACGGGTGAGTTTCGAGGCGCTTGCTCCCGGTCGAGCCTCAGGCGTCATCCTTGACCTTACGCGTTCGGATGAGGCCTCGCGCGTGGTCGAGCAAGTTGAACGGGGCGGGCCCATCGATGTGTTGGTCAACAACGCAGGTTATGGCCATGAAGGCACTGTAGAAGAGTCCTCTATGGCCGAGCTTCGACATCAGTTTGAAGTCAATGTGTTCGGCGCAGTTGCACTCATCAAGGCAGTGCTGCCCTACATGCGACAGCGGCGTTCAGGGCGCATCGTCAACATCACCTCGATGGGTGGTCTCATGACCATGCCTGGAGTTGCATTTTACCACGGGAGTAAATTTGCTCTGGAAGGCATCTCGGGTTCGCTGCGCAAAGAAGTGAAGCCGTTTGGGATCTGGGTGACCGCTGTGGAGCCGGGTATGTTTCGCACTGACTGGGCTGGAAGATCTCTGGTGCGTTCCAATCGAAGCATTGCGGACTACGATGCCGTATTTGATCCGCTTCGTCAGGCGCGACAAGACCGAGACGGTAAACAGCGGGGCGATCCTGCAAAGGCAGCGCTTGCGATATTGGAGTTGCTCAAATCGCCGTCGCCCCCGGCTCACTTGATGTTAGGTCCGGACGCGTTGGAATACGTCGGCAAAGACCGATTGGCATTTGATGCCGAGACGCGCGATTGGGAAAGCGTTTCACGGTCGACGGACTTTTGACGGTAGGGCTATCGAGTACAGCTAGTCAACGAGGGTTGTTACTCTGCATAGTCATTCGAAGCAGGTTTGTTTCACCCGTCGTTGCAGCAAGTCGATCAAGTCTGGTGCGCCGGTTTGGTAGGTATTCACATAGATCTTATCGCCCGCCTCGGTTGAGTACTCGTGTCCGCGCCAGCTGACAGGTCCGGCCATTGTGAGGTCGCTCAAGGCGAATTGCCGGGGCTTGCCGAACATGTCGTAGGCAATGAGGGTGGTTTCGTTGTATTCGTTGCGGGCGCGGAAGGTCAGCGCCGCCCAGACGGCAAACGCCAACAGCGGAGCCATGAGAAACCATAAGACGTCAAGTCGCTTCTCGTCTGTCGCCAAGTGCAACCATAAGAGGTAAGTGCATGCGGTGAGCATCGCAATGAGAAAGGCCGCGCCCAAGAGTCGAAGGCCGAGACTACAGCGAACGACGTGGAAGCCATTTTTGATCTGGGCTGGCCTGTTGCGATTGCGCCGCGCCTCCCAGAGAGCAGTGAGAATAGCTCCTATTGTTAAGACAAAAAATTGGAAGATGTAGCGGGACATGCAGCAGTTAAGCGTACACCACTGTCCGCCCAACGTAGCATAGCTTCGGTCTTACTACGGGCGCCACGATTGGGAATCGGTGCGTTCGATTCGGATGCGCGGGGTCCGGATGCTGTGGCGTATCCGGTGCCCACCGACCTGAGTGGCATGCTGGAGATGAGCCGTGCGGTTTGGGTGATCGGGGTGTCACAACGCATGCGTTGGACCCCTGTATGCCCGTTTGTCTCCGAGCATCGTTTCAATGCGCTGCTACTGTCAACGGAGTCCGTGCCTCGACGTTCTATAGTCGACACAAGGCAAAAGAAGAGTCCGATCATGGGGCGCGATCTCTCTCGTTGTCGCTCGGTACCGACAGTGCCGAAATTGCTCGGCGTATTCGGCGTTGCGTTGATGGTATCGGCTTGCGGTGGCGGCGGTTCGGGGGCGAGCGCACCGACCCCTCCAGCACCACCGGCACCACCGGCACCACCGGCCGTCACGGCCACGGACGCTGCCCGACTCCTCGATCAGGCGACCTTCGGAGTCACGGCGAGTGATGTGGCGAGCGTGCAGAGTACCGGCATCGACGCCTATATCAGCGCGCAACTCACGTTGCCAGCGACCCAGTACACGGGTTACAGCTACACGCCGCATACCGCGCCCGCGGACTGCAAAAGCGATGGCTCGACTCCGCCCGATGCCGCGAGCCTCTGCGCGCGCGATCAGTACTCCGCGTTCCAGGTGCAGCGCGATTTCTTCACGCACGCTTTGAACAAACCGGACCAGATACGCCAGAGGGTGGCCTTCGCACTTTCGCAGATCATGGTGGTCTCGAGCGTCGAGATCTATGAGGCCTACGGCCTCGCCGACTTCCAAAACATTCTTTTGAATGATGCACTCGGCAACTACCGCACGCTGCTACAGGATGTGACCTTGAGCCCGACGATGGGTCACTACCTCGACATGGCGAATAGCGATCAAACCAATCCCGCCAATGGAACCGTGCCGAACCAGAACTATGCGCGCGAAGTGCTGCAGCTGTTCTCGATCGGCCTCGTAGCGCTGAATCAAGACGGCAGCCAGCAGCTCGATGCCACCGGTACGCCGATCCCGACATACGCTCCACCGACGATCGAGGGATTTGCCGCCTTGTTCACCGGCTGGACCTATCCGCCGCTTTCCGGTGCTAGCTCGAATTGGACTAATCCGATCAACTTCGATGGACAAATGCTCGCATTTCCGAACCATCACCAGGCGGGAACCAAACTCCTCTTGAATGGGTACACCGTTCCGGCGGGGCAAACGCCCGATCAGGATCTCTCGAACGGCCTCGACAACATATTCAATCATCCGAACGTGGGTCCCTTCATCGGCAAGCAGCTGATCCAGCACCTCGTGACAAGCAATCCCTCGCCAGCGTACGTGGCGCGAATAGCGGCGGTATTCGCCGACAACGGCCAAGGAGTACGTGGCGATCTGTCCGCGGTGGTGCGCGCGATTCTCGAGGATGAGGAGGCCCGCGATGCCGCACCTGCCGCGATCTTTGGGCACCTGCGCGAGCCAGCCATTTTCATTACTGCGGCGCTGCGCAGCCTAGGCGGACAATCGGATGGCGTGCTCCCGCGCTCCGCGAGTTCGGCGATGGGCCAGCCAATTTTCTCGCCGGAAACGGTGTTCAACTTCTATCCGCCGAGCTACCAGATTCCGGGCACGCAGATCATAGCGCCGGAGTTCGGCATCCAGAACGCCGCCACCGCGCTCGCGCGGTCGAACTTCGTCAACACGGTGATTTTGCAGGGGGGCGCTGCGCCCAGTTCCTCGGTAAGCGGCAGCACCGGAACGAGCATCGGTCTCAGCGCATTCACGGGTGCCAACGATAATGCAGCGATGATCCAGGCGCTCAACCAGACACTGATGCACGGCAGTCTCTCGAGCGATGCCAGCACCATCATCCTCGCGGCGGCGAACGCCGCGGCAGCAAACTCAAGCGATCCTATTGCCCCGGTGCGGGCCGCGGCTTACCTGATACTCACCTCCGGCCAATACCAAGTGGAGCGCTGATATGAAGCGTCGAACCTTTTTGGCACATGCCGGAGCGCTCGCCGGCAGCGCGGCACTTGGACAACTCGGCCTGCTCGCCGCGAATGCCGCGTCCGCGAGTGATTACAAGGCGCTCGTATGCGTGTTCCTCTACGGAGGGAACGATGCGAACAACACGATCGTGCCGCTCGATACGGCCGGCTACGCCAATTATGCGACGACCCGCAGCTATCTCGCGCTCCCGCAGGCGCAGCTCCTACCGTTGGCGGTGAGTGCCGGTGCCCCACTCTATGGTCTGCATCCAGCGCTTCCGGGCCTTCAGGCGTTGTGGGCAGCTGGTAACATGGCGATCGTCGCCAATGTCGGGACCCTCGTCCAACCGCTCACCAAGGCGCAGTACCTGTCGACATCGACCATCAAACCCGAGAGCCTCTTCTCCCACATCGACCAGCAGCACCAGTGGCAGGCCTCGATCTCGAACACCTCATCATCGAACAGCGGCTGGGGCGGGCGGCTCACCGATGCGCTTGCGTCGCTGAATTCCAGCTCGAGCGTGCCGCCGATGATTTCGACCGGCGGGAACAACTTATTCGTCACGGGGGCCGCCTCGCAGGCGCTGGTGATACCGACGAGCGGATCGTTCGGGCTGAACAGTTACTCGAGCGATGCGACCGATACGGCGCGCCTCGCCGCTTTGCAGCAGCTGCTGAATGTCGATCAGAGCGACACCCTGGTGCAGGCCGCGCAAGCGGTGATGACCGGCGCGCTCGCGAGCAGCGCCGTGCTGAATCCGATCCTGACGAGCACCAATGCGACACTGACGGCGCGCTTCGGCTCCCTCACCGGGAACTTCGCCGCGCAGTTGCTGGCAATCGCCAAGGTGATCCAGGCTCAAGGCACGCTTGGCGCGAGCCGTCAGGTATTTCTGGTCACCCTCGGTTCCTTCGATACCCATACGAACCAACTCAATACGCAGGAGACCTTGTTCACGCAGCTCGATGCCGGCCTCACAGCGTTCCATGGCGCGATGAGCGACATCGGCACCGATTCGAGCGTGACCTCATTCACCCTCTCGGATTTTTCGCGCAACTTCCTGCCCAACACCGGCGGCGGCACGGATCACGCCTGGGGGAGTCATCCCCTCGTCATCGGTGGTGCCGTCAAGGGCGGCCAGATTTATGGCACGATGCCTACACTCGAGTTATCCGGGCCGGACGACGCGAGCGACCTAGGCCGCTGGATTCCGACGATCGCCGTCGACCAGTTCGCCGCCACGCTCGCGAGCTGGTTCGGCGCCGACGCGACGGCGCTCGCGGCGGTCTTGCCCAACCTCTCGGCCTTCAGCCCGGCCAATATCGGGTTCATCTGAAGGCGCGAGCCGAGCATCAGCTCAGGCTGAACAACGAAAAACCTTGGTGGAAGCCTGGAGTCGCGCACTTGACAGCATCATGGAACATGGACTTCCCGACGACCCGGCTCAGGGGCGTCTCATTCAGTTCAAGAAGACATTCAAGCTGACGGAGCACGAACTAAGCGCGCCCGACGCCTACCCACGGCTGGTGAAGGCCGCCACGCTGTTTGATTTAGCTCAGGGCAAGGTACCGCAAAGATTCAATGTCACCGGCAACATTCCGGTCAACCTGCAAAAGGGCGAGCAAGTCGTCTGGGCATTTTGGAACACTAACTACGTTGAGGACGTGACACACCGAGAGTATGTAGGTGCTAGTGCGGGCGTGAGCATGCGAGTCATGAAAGGCGTCTACTTCCATACCAGTTCGTTTCGCGGAAGGCCAATTGATGTGACCACGACGCGGCAGGTAGACTCCGGTTTTTTCGCCGCCACACAAAAGAACCTGTATTTTGCCGGCACGCGCAAAAGTATGCGCATCCCTTTCGCGAAGATTGTGTCCTTTCAATCATTCTCCGACGGCATCGGGTTGATTCGTGACGCCGCGAATGCGAAACGCCAAGCCTTTTTGACGGGGGATGGTTGGTTTGTCCACAACCTCGTGACAAATTTGGCGAAACTCTAGTTCCTAAACACAGGGAGCGTGCGATATGAAAGAGGGAAGAGTGTTTCCCAGATTGTTTGCCGGTTTAGTCTTCAGTCTGGCGCTGTCCATTCCCGCCTTCGCGCTCGAGACGTTTACCGACGAAGCCAAGGCACAGCAGCATTATATCTGATCGCTCAGCTCAAGGATGAGGATCGGCGTGGGGACGTGTTACTCGGCGCCCAACATTATTTGGCAACACCGGATACAGACATCCAGTTGGACTTTGAAAGGCAATGGCGCTCTGTAAATGCTCGCAAAGAAGTCCAGGCGGCCATCGTCAAAGTAGGGAGAGTTGAGAGCTATCATTTGGAGCCGCCGTAACATCGAGGTGCAAGCGCTTGGCATCAATACTTACCCGAACTGCAAGCGGCAGTACTTGAGTGCTGGGGCCGGCATGACATGTATCGAGTCAGCCCAGAGGGGGAGGTAGGAAGAGAATTGGAGTGGATCAATCCGGCGGCGATGCCAGAATGGCGTTGCCCACCACGCATTTCCCCCGTTACCGTAGACTTCTGTGGCCAATTCCAAGGAAGGGCTGTTCATGACCTTGCATTCGTTTTCCGGCGTCAGGCTAATTAGAGGCGTTAGTTTCGTTTTCCTTGCTCTGGGTGCCCTCGGGGGGTGCTCCTCCATCGAAGTGGGATTGGGTCTGCGAATGCGGCTCGACAAAGTGCCCGTGACCGCTGTGTCGGCGACACTGTCTCCTGATCCGGGCTTAAGCCCCGGAAAATCCGGGCGTTTGATTATTACGGCGACGACGAGTGACGCGAAGCATTTCATCACGGTCGGGGCGGGTCACGGCAACGTGCTCCTTGACAGCTTTACGTTTACCGCGACCACTGTGACAGTGAGTAAGAAAGGTGTGGTGACCTTGCCTGCAGATCCGCGAGTTAGCGAAGGGGCAGCGCCGCACATCTTGATTGCGGTCGTGGGGCACCCTGGTGTAACCACCGATTTAAGTATTCCGATTCGCTATGACGTGGCATTTGTCGCTAACTTTGCGGGAAAGCAGGGATTCAAAGGTATCAACGGCTTGGATGGCCTGGCGGGCAGCAGCGGCACGGATGGATCGAGCGATCTGAGCAATCCATCTGCCGGTGGACGAGGGGGTGACGGCAGCAATGGAGAGGACGTTCGCGACGGCGATTCCGGCGAGCCGGGCGAAGCGGTGCATGTTTGGATGACGCTCAAGGGCGGCAATCACCCGCTCCTGCAGGTGCGTGCGGCGAGCAAAACGCATACGCAGTTGTTTCTTGTCGAACCGAACGGTGGGAGTCTCACCGTCAATGCCAGCGGCGGAGCCGGCGGCGCGGGCGGGTCAGGAGGTCGAGGCGGTCAAGGCGGTTCGGGTGGGAATGGCTTTCCGCCCGGTTTTTCCGGCCAAAATGGCCGCGATGGATCAGATGGTCGCTCAGGAGCTGACGGAGCAGCCGGAACTATTGTTGTTTCGGTCGACAGTCAAGTGCAGACGTATTTGAATAAGTTGCAACTGATTAATAAAACCGGAGGCGGTGCTCCGGGGCCCAAGCCTGAGATTCGGATCGAGGCGGTTGAGCCGCTTTGGTGACGCGGGCACGTATGCGTCCGATTTCGGTGTGACGGCCTACAGGGAAGACTCATGAAAACAGTGCATCATATTCAAATCACGGACGAGTATCTCAAGGTCGCCCAGAGAATAGTCCTTTCACAGCAGACGTTCACGAGATTGCTTTACCTCAATCCTTGGTTCTCGTGGTTGCCGCCCATTATATTTTCGGGATACCTGGTGGCGATGGCGTCATACCAGTTGTTGGACTTGTTTTCGGGTGTAGTCTTTGGCTCGTTGCTGATCCTGTCAATCGCCAATATGATTTCTAAACCTCGCACGTTGGCTAAGGCGAGGGATCGAAACCCGCTGAGAGGTACAGTGGTGACGCAGTCGACCGATGACAATGGCATCGATTCTGTGAGTTCGCTTGGGAATTCGCATGTGCATTGGACCGCATTTTCCCGCGCAGTTATTTATGAGCAAGGAGTCTTGCTCAAACTGCCAACCCGTGACTACATCTGGCTGCCGGATGCCTCGCTAACGGAGGGATCGCCGGACGACGTGCGTCAGCTGGTAACCGCGCACGTTAAGGATGTGCATACTAGTCGCTAATTAGTTTGAGGCAAGAGGCCGGAATCAAGACGGACGAGCCGACGAAAGCTGCTGGAGATTGACGGTGGTGTGGCCGAAGTCGCGCCGAAAAATGTTTCGAATAGCGTAATTTGGAGACCTGACTAGGATGCAGCGGAACTCAGGCAGACTCACGACAATCAGGCTGACGTGGAGGACTTGCCTTGGAGCAAGTCCTCCTAAAACATCAAACCCGACTTGTGGTCGCAACTGACCCAAGTCTTGAGCCGCGTCGGCCCCGCAACACCGCCACGGCACCGAAGAGCAACGTCATGGAAGCGGGCCAGGACTTTGCATCCATTTCTGGCGCGGCCATTCGATTGAGTACCACCTTGTTGATGCACTGACCGGCGTAGGCCGTTCCCGATCCTCCGCAAACATTGCTGTTGCTCGGATCGCCGGGAATGAGCGGCCCTAGATTACCGGTGCCGTAGCCCCCCACGATTCCTGTTCCGCCGGGGAGTGTCACCGAGCAATCGCTTGCCGTACCGCACGTGCCGGTGGTTGGCACATCGCCGGGGTTGAGGGTGCTTAACTGACCCTTGTAGGTGGTGTCCACGATGGCATCGCTGCACCCACGGGCCAAGTTGGGGCTGCAGGCTTGGTAATCCAAGGGGATGCTGTAGTAATCGTTGTTGTGAAACGTGGCATCGAAATTAAACGCCTCAGAACCCGTGTCGAGCGAATACAAGTTGCCGAGCGGAAAGGACTGCGAGCCGCCGACACCGAGGACGTTGTAGCTGGCGGTGATACTTGCGGGCAGCGCCAATTCCGCAGCTGAGCTAATCGGCATGCTGAGTTCTACTTCGGGCAGTATGTTGTAGTAGAAGCGTTGACCGTTGCTCAAGCCCAAACTCGACAGGTTGCCGAGAGAGTTCGCCACGGAGCCGCTTGAACCGGTGATAAAGGCTTGAGGCGCAGAGGCTGAATAGCCGGGTGTGGTGCTAATCCATACCAGGTCGCCATAGGTCACCGTCGGCGTGACGCTGACACTGTGCTGCACTTGTGTGCCCACAGTCAGATTGATCGAGGCGCTAGCCAGCGTGACGCATTCGATGACGCAGGCTTGCGCGGCCAAGGTGTAGCCGACGCTCGCGGTGGGACCTGTGCCGTTGGCGAAGGCGCTCACCGTCTGTCCGGTGCCCGCGTTGAGCGATGCGGCGAGGTTGGCGCTCGGCGATCCGCCGCCAGAGACGTTGGCGTTCAAGATGTTGTCCGAACCGCTGAGCGGTCCGATGTTATAAACAAAATTACTGTTGACGTTGCCCGTCGCGGCTGTGGCGGAAAAGTTACCTGACCACCCTGGGGTGTAGCCAACGTTGAACGTGCTGCCAGGCGCAATGACCTCACCCGCGGTGAGTGTCGTGGCCAGGTTAAATCCTGTGGCACCGCCTGTGGCCAATGTGAGGTCGCCGGGGGCAATACTGGCGTTGGCGTTGACCCCTAAGTCGCTCCACGGAAAAGGACCCACGGTTTGGGTCGTTGCGCCGTATGACGCAGTGACAGACGAATTTGTGCTGACATTCACCGTTTGGGCGTCCACTGCCGGTGCGGCGGCGACGACAACGAGAGCCCACAGGGCGCTGCGATCCATGTTCATAAATCCCCACCTCTTAACTTATTGATGCAACAGGCACGTGAATGCCTTTACTACTAAAACCGGAACGCTCTCGAAAACCCGCCACCGCTAATTTGAATGAACTAGAAGAACTAGGGCAGTGCGTCAAGCGAGTGCAGGGGTGGGTCGCATGCGACGAACGCCACTACAGGGGATGTGGTGGCCGGACTGCTCAGGGAGAAGAGGGACGGCCGCAGCGGCCTCGCGCTAGCGCGCTTGGAGGCGGAGGTCTCCAAGGTAGGGCCATGGCGAATACCAACCGGGCCACTATGAATGCATACTTCTCGCGCGGAGAGGTCGTGCTCATACGAATTGCCACAATTCGCCATTTTCTCGCCCGCGCTCTGGCGACACGGTCGCGAAGGAGTTGACGACGGGACGTGCACCGCGCGGCGCATCCCTCCGCCCTCCCATCTGTTCATCGACAACACACTGCCGGCGATCGCTGCCGCGTTCGGTCTGGGCGCGGATGTTGTTGAGGTTGACGTGAAGCTGACGAAGGATAATCAGTTCGTGCTGGGACCGCCTTGCTTTCTTCGGCTCGGCGCGTCCGGTATCGCTAGGTAAGGAGTTGGGACTCTGGAGAAGAGTACACTCACCTCGTTGTCGCTGTTAAGGAAGGGGGATGCAGGGGAGACCAGATGTTGCTGTCGATTGGCCGAATATCCGGCGGGCTCAGAGGGAAGCCTGGATATTCTTCGCACTAGCTTTTGCTATTTCGTGGGGTATTGGCGGATTATTCCTCGTATTGAGGACGAGGCTCGAGCCGATCTTTGGCCTTTTGGGGCCACACAATCCGGTCTTTTATGTGCTGGCCTATGCGCCAACATTGTCGGCTCTGATCTTGGCGTCGGTACTCGGAGGTAGTGCTGGCGTGAAATCCCTGTTCGCCACACTTGTTCGTCCCTTTGGGATGATCTGGCTCATCGTTGCGGTTCTGTTAATCCCTGCTATTGCGCTCGTACTGGTATTGCTGTTGCCGCGTATTGGCTATGCGCAGTGGCCCGTAACGATTCGCGATATCTTCGTCTCTTTGCCGCTGGTTCTATTCGGTACTTGGCAGGTTTTCAAAAACACTGGGCCACTTGGGGAGGAACTTGGATGGCGGGGATACGCGCTTCCGCGACTCTTAATGAGATGGAATGCGTTGACTGCTTCGATCCTACTTGGACTCCTTTGGACGCTCTGGCATGTACCCGCATTTTTTCTTGCGGGTGTCATGGGCCAATCGCTCAGTGGCTTTGGCTGGTGGGCGCTCGATACTTTTGCCTTCACCATCATCATCACGTGGCTGTACTTAAGAGCGAATGGCAATGTGTTTGTTGCTGGAGTCATCCCTCATTTCGTCATCAATGGCATGGGAGCCGGCGGCGCCTGGTTGTCGAGGCCGGCTGAGGCGGTAGCGCTTGCGTTGGTGGCGGTTGGCGTTGTGGCGTTGAACCGGGAATTGTTTATTTGCCGACCGAAAGTCATACAGCAATTGAAAGTTAACCTTTCCGTCCAGCGTTGACAGCTACCGGTTACAGCGTTTTTGCTTGGCGCTATCGCTCGTCAACGGGCTTCCTTTTTACAACGCCTTTCTAAAAGCTCTCAGGCTAATCATGGCCGTAGCCCAACTCATCGATTTGAACCACTATGCCGTTTTCGATGCGAACACGTTCTACCAACTGGTTAGGGCCGAAATCGTAGGTCCAAGTCTCGACTTCAAAGTCCCCGGTCGCTTGGCTGGTAATGCCGCCGGCAGTATGAGTATTCCCGGTGAGACCATGGACCGTGCCGTTTCTCGTTACCTGCGTGGGCTTGCCACAATATTCGAGTAGTTCGTCGCTCGTGCTTCCTTTTTCAATCAATCCGCTACCGCACCTTATGGATTCAGCGAACAGCAATGAGGGAGCGAGGAGCAGTGCAAGAACGGCGACTGAAGTTTTCATACATATACCCTTAGGTCTGTGAATTACAAAGAGTTGTAGAAATACGAATCCCAAGCAAACTATTGAGGAAACTGTTCAACGTGTGTTTCGGCACTTCGCGCGAAGTAAAGAAAGCGGCGGCCAAGGAATGAAACGATATAGCCGGCGCAACCGGCTCCAGCGACTTTAGCGATAAATCCCTTATAAGTGTAACCAGGAGCCAGAGTCTGAGCTTCACGGATCGCTTCTTTCACGGTGGTCGCATCGAAGTCCGCAGCCACCGGCAGAATGGGTTTGGCGCCCGAGAACTCGACGGTCTGCCCACAGCGCGAGTAATAAGCAACCATCCCTCTGCGAAAGTCAACCGAGTATCCTTCGAATCCTACGCTCATCAGCGTCGAGACGACCTGCGGGAAGGTCATGCTGTTCCTCAGCTCCTTCTAGGCACTTCTGGGCGACTGCTTCCATCTGCTTATCCACGGCCAAACTCCAATAATTGAGTTGAGTAGGGAGCCGTCAATCGACGGGGATGGCTTTAAGATCCCGTATTCTCACGATCTCTTTCAGGACGCGTTCGACGGTCGCGCGCTCTTGAGCGGTGAGATGCTCAAAGAACTCCGCGTCGTTCTGATCGGCGAGCGCCGCCAACTTTGGAATAAGGCTGCGCCCCTTTGTGGTGAGAGCTAGAGTGTGGGCCCGCCGGTCGCTCATGTCGGGCGCTCTCATCACAAGCCCTTTGGCAATCAGCCGCTCAGCGAGCTTACTGATCGCACCTCGAGTCAACCTAAGCTTGTCCGCCAGGCGGCTTGGAGCCAAGGTATCCTTGCCGTAGAGCTCGCGCATGACGACCCACTCCGCGACGGTGACATCGCGGCTCTCGAGCTTGCGCGCGAAGGCGTACGAGACGTGATTTGACACATGGCGCAGCCAATAGCCTAAGTGAGAAGTCAGATCGGAAGCGGGACGGGAGCGCGGCATCTAGATCCTTTAGTTGCCTAGTAAATTATCATTATCTAGTTTCCTTGTCAACTAGATAACCAAGGGCTCGGCCGGTGCTGATCACCAGAGTCGCACCGATTGTCGAGAGTCGAAAGTAGGGCGCCTCGCCATCGAGGCGCCCGAAGCTTTCTTCACTTAATTCTAGAACCCGCGGAGCGCACGACTTGCCATTTGCCAGCACGCTTCTCCAGGAGATCCATCCAAAGAAACTCGCCGCTCGCGCTTTTGCCGTCCCTAACCCGCTTCTCGCTAACGCTGCCATTTGACACGGCAACATTGCCGAACACCTGCACATCGATGGGACCATTTTCAAATGACTCGAGCTTGTCATGGAAGGATTGGAAATCGCTCAGGATATCGGCTTTGGTAATGACTTTTCCGGAGCGTCCGACGGTGATGAAGTCATCGGCATATATCTGATTTAGCTTGTCGATATCGACGTGCACCATGGCATCGCCCATGTCCTGCGCCACCTGCTTGATGGCGGCAATGTCGGTTTGGTCTTGGGAGGCTTTGGGCGGCTGCGCAGCACTTACGCCGACGCCTAAAGCGAACACCATTGTTATGATGAGCCATTTCATTTCTTGAATCTCCTATTTCGGTGGCGTATTAAAGGGGGATTGTTCCAGGACTCCGAGAGCAATCAGTGTCGGCGCGATGAGTCGAATCCTCTAGACCGCTCGTTGCATCGGGCCGGCCGTTCGTTGCATTGAGGGGACCTAAGTGATTGTCTTGGCGTAGAGTGAACGCCATGGCTGCGACTCAAATGGTTGGACGGTCGAGGCACTTAGGATGGATAGCGGCGCTCTGGGGCGCCGGCGCTTTATTTGACGCAAGTCAAACGGTGCTCTTTATGGACGCCATGGGCAGGCATCACCCTTGGCTCATATTCGCGACCGAGTTCGTCTCCTGGCTACCTTGGGTGTTGGCGACGCCGCTCATCATTGCTCTGGCACGCCGATACCCCATATTTCCGCCCCTTTCCTTGAGCACACTCATCTCTCATGTCTCGGTCTTTGTTGTCGTTGGATTGGCTGCCGAAGCTTGGTTCGCAGCACTGCAAGTGCTCTTCAATCCTTGGGAAAACAGCCAGGTTTCGACATTCGCGGGGGCCTGGCGCTCTTCGCTTCTCTTTCAATTTCTGACTTATCTGGTCGTGTACGCGCTGATATTGGGGTTTACTTCTTGGATAGACGCACGCGAGCGAAGGGCTCATGAAACCGTAGAGACCGCACGTCTGAGCGCAGCGTTGTCGAAATCTCAGCTGGCGGCACTGCGCCAACAGATCGAGCCGCACTTTATGTTCAATACGCTTCACTCCATCACGGGCTTGGTCCGGGATCGAGAAAACGAGGCAGCGGTAAGCATGATCGTGGGTTTGAGCGAGTTCCTACGTCGCGGCCTAGAGGACCGCCATCGAGCTGAAGTGTCACTGGGTGAGGAAATTGAATATCTGCAGCGCTATTTGGAACTCCAGAAGCTTCGGTTTGGAGAGCGCCTACACGTGAACATCGATGTTGCGCCGGCACTATTCGCCGCTCGCGTTCCAAGCCTGCTGCTTCAGCCGCTGGTCGAGAATGCCATCAAGCACGGCATTGCGAAACGGGCCGCTGGTGGGACCGTCCGAGTGTCGGGCGTACGCACGAACGGTACGCTCTGTCTGTGCATTTACAATGACGCACCGGATTCCCCAATCGATTGGGGGACACCGATAACGGGGGTCGGCCTCAGCAATTTGCGTGCGCGCCTGAAGATCTTGCACGGAGACGCTACGCAACTGGAGCTCAACCCTACGGATACCCGAGGCGTCGAGGTGACCCTTCGATTGCCCTACGAGACCTAAATGGCGCCGATATCCGTTTTGGTGGTTGACGACGAATCTGGGGCGCGCCGCAATCTAACCGCGCTGCTGCGCCCTGATCCGGACATTGGAGCTATCATTGAATGCGACTCCGGTCAGAAGGCTATAGAGCAACTCAGGACGTCGCGATGCGATCTGCTATTTCTCGACGTGCAAATGCCAGGATGTGACGGGTTTGATGTGCTGGAGATGCTGGGTTGTGAGTTGCCGCCGGCCGTCATCTTCGTGACGGCTTACGATGAGTATGCGCTGCGCGCGTTCGAGGCCGGCGCTCTGGACTACCTGTTGAAACCTTTCGATGATGCACGTTTCCGGCGCGCCCTTGATCGTGCGAAAGATAAGCTCAAGCACTTTTCACCGCAGCCAAAGATCGCCGAGCGGTTGGCAGTCAAGACCGGCGGCGAGCTGATGTTCCTGAACGTTGCGGACGTGGATTGGATCGAATCCGTCGGCTACTACGCCTGCTTGCATGTTGGAGCAAGTACTCACGTGCTGCGTCGTAGCTTGTTGGAGCTGGAACGGAATCTAGACGGGGAACTGTTCATGCGAATCCATCGCTCGATCATTGTGAATCTTGAGCGTATTCATAAACTGGAACTGCAAGATGGAGGGGACTATGAAGTCATACTTCGTGCAGGAGACCGACTGCGATTGAGCCGGCGCTTTCGCCGGGCACTTTTGGACCGCATGAGCTCGAAGGGAATTTGAATGAGAGGGCGACTCGAATGGCAGCTGACTTCCTTGAGTCTGCGCCATTAAGCTCTCAACAACGAGCATTAATCGCGCAGGAAAATGCGACGCGGCTATTCTGGATAAAGCCGCTTACAACGTCGGCCATTCGATCAACCCCAGAATCGTAGCGGCCGACACGGGACGATGCTTGAGAGGCGGTTGTTTGTGTGGCTTCGGGCTAGCCATCCTAATGTCTTTGTTTTTGGCGATCCTTCTGGATGGTGAATCCGCAGAAAGGGCCAAGCAGGAGGCGGCGAAAACGGTTGGGCCGGGATTCGCTTTGCACGTGACGTCTTTGTACATCAATGACTCCGCTGGACATAAGAGCATCTCCGCCGTGGTCACCCTTGGAATGACAATGAAGTTCGGGCATTCCGGTGCGATGGGAGGAGGGGAATTGATGTCGCCTATTCTTTCGCCGCCGAGATAAGGCCCATTGTGGTCAGCCAAGGCAATCGCTGGGGATTCGGCCAATTTGGAGGTCGAAATGGAGAGTCGCGTCACCGAAGCGGAGGGATATTCCTGGCAAATTAGCTCCACTCGCTGGTCGCAAGATCGCGGGAACGCCCGTCAACGGAAGACTCGAGGTGAACGGTGAATCGGAGTGCTGCCAATCCTCTCCCCGAAGAGCCGTGGCCGCTTTCGGCCCGCAGTTTGCTGAGCGAGCGGGAAAGCGAGTTCTATCACCATCTTATTGCCTTGTATCCGAATCACCAGATCTTCGTTCAGGTGGCGCTATCGCAGCTGATTAACGTTGATCGGAATCATCCGGAATGCGACTCGATACGGGCGCGCTATAAACAATTGGTCGCTGATTTTGTTTTGTGTGCACGGGACCTGAGCGTCATTACGGTTATCGAGCTAGACGATCGCAGCCATGAACGAGCCGATCGGCAGGATGCAGACGCGAGAAAAAACAAGGCCTTGGCAGATGCCGGGATCAGGTTAGTGCGTGTTTCCGCAGGTACATTGCCTTCAGAGCATGCTCTTCGCGCACTCATCGAGACGGATGAGAAGGTTGAAAAGGTCATCCGGGAAGAAACCGTGTTGAGCTTGCTTGAGCCGGTGAATACCTATGAGGAGGCGCCAATGCATGCTTGGCGAGACAACTCGAGTGCGGAGTCGCGCGAGCTGAAGCAGGTTGTGCTGAAGGCTCTTGCTCTGATTGTTCTTTTGCTCGGTGGTTGGCTCATCTTCAGCCAACTGTTGCCGGCTGCGATCAAACAGGCGTTTCAGCCGTTGGCAATGCCACGCGTGCGAGCCCCGTCGACGTTGCCGATTGCGGTAGCGCCACCGCAGATTCCTGCGTCGCCAGTTCTCGCTGGGCCCACGGCGGCACAGTTGGCGATAATGAAGCAGCAAGCGTTTCAGGTGTCGAACGCCTTACAGAAGAAGAAGGATCTAGCGTGGGCGGCTTTCTATACGCCACCGGCATCCTGTGAACATCCTGACGATTGGAAGGCGCAAGTGGAATGTGGGAATCAGTATATGCGGGCGAAGAAAGTGTTTGAACAGCGATGGGGGGCTGAGCCTGCTCAACCTCATTGAGGCGTCGCGTTCTCCGCTTCGCGAGCAGAGACCACAAAGCTAAGCAGGCGCCTTTGCTTACCGATACGAATCAGGTTGCTCGGTGATATGTTGCCGAGCATGGGATTGGCTATTTCGAACCAAAGGGCAACTTTTCGCTCGTCGCCCGCAAAGAACGCCCACTAGATTGGCGATGTTGGCAATCTCACGCAGTCTCTCCGCCACTGGCTCTGGAATGTGTGCGTCGAAGCGCACAGAGGACCCTGCCACCCGAGAGATTTTGCTTAGATCTGATTTACTGGGCTTAGTGAGATTGGCAATGCGTTTGTAGTTGGGGCAAGCGTCACTGTATAAGCGCAAAAGATCTTCGCCTGCAATATGACTGACGATGGAGGGCCCGGGTTTGGGTGCGGCTCGCACTGGCATAACGGAAGCGCACCACGATTCAACCATGCTTTGACCACGCTTTTGCGGTGTCGAACCTGACGTAAAGGTACCTGCGGACGATGCACTGACGACGGCGCAGGCAATGGCCGCAAAGGAGATGGCCAGTCGGAGGGCCGCAGAGCCGTCGAGTTGAACCCACGGAACGACGTTTCCGTGTCATCGCGTGCGCGCGAAGGCTTAGGCGGCGCTGCAACGATGGCGTTTAAAGCAATTTATCGCGGCCTGTCATCGCAATGAGGATCGTGGTCGTGATCGCAAGCACGCGCGTCTCGCGGCGGGTCGCGATGCTCGTCGACGTGCCTTCGATCGTGGTCATCGTGGCCGTTGCAGCCTGTAACTCCTACGGCTGCCATCATCATTAAAATGGCGGCGGCGGATCTGAGAACCATCATTTTCGTGCTCCTTGGGGAGTCTTAGGTCGGGTTAGCACAAGAACACAGAATGTGTCCTGAGTATGTGGATAGCGCCCGCCAAGCGGCGTAGGGACCCGCCTACGGGAGCAGTGACGTAGGCGATCTTGGCTTGTGTTTCCGAGGCTTTTCTAATGCAGCGGCTGCTCGTGACTCTTCAGAAACGACTGTACGAGTTCTCGGGCACGTGCCTTTCTAGCCAGCAAAGCAGGATCTTTCATCGGCTTGACCATAGCACCATAGTCCGGAAGTGATGTCCTTGGCTTCGCCAGTTCTGCGAGCGGTGGGGCGGTCGTTGGCTTAATCTTAACTGCGTGGTGAGTGTGTTTGTTCAGCGCTGCCGTCTGGCTTCGGAGAAGCTGCTGAGCGGCGGGGTCGAGTCGCTCGAGCTTCGATTTTAGTTCCAAGTTTCCATCTTCATCGACGACGCTCGTCGGCGACGTCCGCGTCTTACCAGGATTGGACGCGGGACCGCTCGGGGGTTGAAAGCCGCCCCCGCCCTTCCAACTGATCGTCAAATCGCCCATGAATCCGACTTGCTTGGTCGGATCCCGAAGCCTAAATGTCAGCAACAGGCCGCCCGGAACCGACTGGTAGCTCCAACTCTGGAGATTTCGTTCGTTCTCGTCGTCACCGTATACAAAAACGTTGTCGTTGAGCTCTAAACCCGTGGCTCCCGGATGGGGTATCCGAATCTGGATTACATTCTGGCGGATCGTTGAGAGATACTCCTGGTTGTCCCCGCAATAACCCTCGTTTCCCCAGTTCTTCACAAAGAACGCCCATTGATCGTTTGCAGGATCGTCCTGCGTGTGAACAGCCATCGCATACACTGGGTTCAGTTCCGAGTGCACATCGTGCTGGCTGTCGAGACCCAGCAGGCCGATCACTATGGCGGACTTCCCGCCTATCCGACCTTGTGCAGCCTGATCGCCGTTGTCGACATAGTTATGATGGAAGTCATCCCACCACGTATTGGTATTGTCCCAGTAGTCCACGGTTTCATCTGAATCGAATTCGATGTGCAACCCATCTCTACTGGCCGTCTCGAGCGAGCGATCACTGCGCTTAACCACCATGTAGTAGTCGTCATCGTCGTACCAGGAATTCGAGTGCCCTCCCCACGTCACTACTCCTTCATATTCGACCGGAAACCAGTTCCAATGCCCGAAACACTCGAGGCTTGAGTTTGTCTCGAGCGTTTGATCCGTACACGTCGAAGATGATTTCCATGCCTGCGGATCCTGGCTCTGGCACGGGCACAAGCTGCACGGGTCAGGAGGTTGGCCGGTCTGCTGCATTTGACGCCACACGGGGTTCTTGGCCATCCCATTGTCGTCTATGACGTCGGCTGACCAAAGCACATCCATTGGCTTTGGCTTTGAGCAGCCCTGTACGCCTAAGAGCACAGAGGCAAAGACGAGGATACCGATTCCCAAGCGGAACCAATCGGCGAAAACAGCCCAATGGCTTCGAGTAAAGGCTCGGTCATGTTTTCGCACTTGGATCTCCCTAGAAAAGGATTCGAGGACATCAAATCGCGTGTTGCTGTTGCCGACGCTAGTACCAAGTCCGTGGCGAATCAATGGTGCGGCTGAGACAGCAAGTATTTTGGAAAACGTCGAGTTTCGCTGCGAATGCTCCCTAGTTGATATATTTGTAGGAGTGCGGCTTCTATTGGTCACGTTGCGGCTGCGCGTAAACGCCAGACCTGGAATGAAGTGCGTCATGGCGGCGCTGTATAGAGATACTGGCGATAGCGAAGCAACGCGGCGTGGTTATCAACGCGCAAGAAAATGGGAGGATGAAAAGTCGAATCACGGCAACGGATCCACATCCAGTGTTCGAACTGCGCCAGAGGAATCCAGCCGGCGCATTCCCAATTGGCGCTTTGGCTCGGGTCAACGCCTAAATAGCCGCCGCCATCCACGTCCTTTGAGAGCACGTTGCGAATGCCCGATGCGCTTTGATAGTCGTAGTGCCAGATCTTGCGCAGAAAGGTGTTGGCGAAGCGGGTAAATAGTGGTGTGCTCAAAGCGACTTGCACCGTTTGACCGGACTTTGCGAGCAGCGCGTTCAAACGGATTTTGTCGTCGAGTAAGACGGCGAGCGTACCGAGTTCGAAGCCGCCATGCGCGGTGTCTTGGATCAGCGAGGGAGCGGGCTGCTGCTTTTGCCATTTGAAAATCGGCGTGCCATCAGACAGCGACTGCTCGGTCAGGTGCTTGTCATAGTAGGTGAAATCCTTGGCGATCAGCACCGGGGCCGTGACGGTGGCTAGCGTCAAGTTAGAAGGTGTGGCATCGGCAGAATTGCGGTACAGAGCGCTGTCGGCCGCCAGGGCGGCGTCGGCGAGCGCCTTCATCATCGATAGACTTTCGTTGTAGGCGAGCGCTTGGCCGGCTTCCTCTCGGTACTGACTACAGGAGTGCTGTGTCGCGCTGTCCCCGTTCTTGCATTGAAGGTTTTTATAGTTGATGGGCAGTGTGAAGTAGCCCCACGGGTCCTGTGCAGCGAGGTGCTGCTCCGGCAGAAAGGAGGAATAGCTTTGAAGGACTGCGGTGGTGAAGTGGACGGCGTCCGTAGCGTATTGGGGATACGCGGGCGGATTGTCGGCGACGCGCCGGGCGAATGCCGCCATGGCGTAGGTGAAAAGACCCGCCGTCACTACATCGGTGTTCCATTTGGTGTCTCGGTCGGGCGCGAATGCGCCCCACGCTGCCATGACGCGATTTCGAAAGCCATCTATCGGGTGGTGACCGGGCTCGGTGAACCCGGAGACCTCGCGATGATCGTCGCGATTAGCCAACAGTGCCGCGGCGATGGTGTGCAAGCGGTCCAGATAGTGACCCGCTCGGACAGGGTCGAGCGGCAATACAAGGTCATACATCTGTACAAGTGCGGAAGTTTCTTGGCCGATACCCCAATAGCCTGGCGTCGCACCGCTCGGCAAAAAATTCGAGTTGATGGCGGCGGTCGCCTCTGCCTCCGTGCCGGGAAAATACAAGGCGAAAAAGCTGTCGGAGTCAGCGAGCACCGTCTTGGTGTCGTTAGCCTCGCCAATGTAGTTTGCCGGTAGCGGTGCCGGCCCGGTCGGGCTGGTTTGCGGCGAGGCCACGCAGGGGCCGAACCGGCCGCTACCCAAGCAAGTCCGTGTGCCTGGTTTACCGTTGATGCTGCAAGTAGCCGTGGATCCGGTGGTGCACAGCGCAAATACGGGACTGGTGAGGAGCAGCAAAATGAGGGAAGAAAGACCGAGTCGTGACTTCATTGGCAAACCCTCCTTGGAAGAAGGCAACATGCGGCTGGAGGACCCGTTCGCTGGTTATGTCCTCACTAATTGATACATCGAAAAAACTAAGCGAAGGAGGACATTTAGGATCAATTCTAGGGTGGCTGTGCGCTGGGGGCTGTCCTGTCAATCCAGACGACGCGCAGAATATCGCCGTAAGGCTGTGGCCCGACGGCCGAAGAGAGAAACTAGACATTCATTCAGGGACATCAGCGCAATGCGGTTAAAAGTCCCTTTCCCGGGCCGTGTCGCTATTTATTGCAATGACAAGACGATTTTACCGACCGAGGAGCCGTTTTCGACTGCCGCCATGGCCGAAGCTGCCTCTTCCAGTCGAAAGGTCTTTTGCACGTGCGGTTTAACCTCGCCTGACTCCACTAGCTCCACGATTTCAGCGAGTTCACTGCCATTGGCTTCCACGGTATAGCGTAATGCGCGCACGCCCTGTTGGATCGCAGTCTCTTGTGATGGCTCGGTCAACGTCGATACCAAGATCCCGCCATGCTTTAGGAGCTTCCAGGAACGTTCGCGCGTTTCCCCATCGATCAAGTCAAAGACCATATCCAAATCTTGGGCGTGTTCTTCAAATCGCTGGGTCTTGTAGTCGATGACAACATCCGCTCCAAGCTCGCGCGCAAACTTGACGTTGTCAGTGGAGACCGTGGTAAACACTCGTGCGCCCTTGGCCTTGGCAAATTGAATGGCAAAATGACCGACGCCACCCGAACCGCCATGGATCAATACCGACTGGCCACGCTTGAGCTGTCCGTAGCGGAATAATCCTTGCCAGGCGGTTGTTCCGGCCAAGGGAATCGCCGCCGCATGCACATATTCAATCGTAGGCGGCTTGCGGGCGAGCGCTTGCTGATCGAGTACCACCTTCTCGGCATATCCGCCGCCGCCGATGCCCACCAGACCCAAGACCTCATCGCCAACTTGGAACTGCGTGACTTGAGCGCCGCATTTGTCCACGATGCCGGACACGTCTCGGCCAAGTGTATAGGGCAATCGGTCCTCCTTGACCGCCGGATACTGGCCATTGCGAATCTTGAAGTCAACGGGATTGATACTCGCGGCCTTTACACGCACCAGCACTTGCAAAGCATCCGGCTGCGATTGCTCGACAGCGTCAACCTGAAGCACTTCGGGCCCACCAAAATGGTGAATGCGGACATGCCGAATCTTCGCGGCCGCCGCTTTCTTGACGTTGGGATCTTGCGGCGCTTTCTGTTTTACGCTGAACATGAGTGCTCCCATAGCGAATGTTCGAAGATCCCGTTTTGGCATTCGTCTCGCGATAAGTCTGTCGGATTCATGGCCGACTTGGCGTCAGTACTACTCTCATGAATTGGCGTCATCGAGCGGCGATAGGTCATACCTCAATGTAAATTCGCTGATGAAAGCTACGGTCGATCCTGCATTTTTCCAAATCTTTTTATTGCCGCTGGGGCTGAGTCCGTGCTCGATTGGACCGTCTTCCTTAAAGGTGAGTATCGCGTCGGGGTACTTGCCCTTTTCGGCCAGGTTGCAGACTCTGTCGAATCCGACTCCGGAAATGGCCAGTTGGATCTGGAACGACTGGCGGCCATGATCACCTATCCATTTCATCCAGCCAATGGGGCCAGGCGTTTCGTCAGGCGCTAATTCCGCTCGCGGCTCTTTGGTAGTGAGAAAAAGCGATCCGCCGAGATTCTCTAAGTAGGTCGCGCCGCTTTCAAGCTGGATTATATCGTTAGCGTGCAGGCGCACCTGCCAACGCAGCTGCGTTGCCTCGAGCGGTGGATCTGCGCGGACGCCGAGGAAGAGTGCGGTTTCAATGGACGGACCCGGCTCGGCCTTGCGCCCGTCAGGCTGAAAAGTAACCATCAATTTAGGGGGCGTCTGAATAACAATCTCCTCTAGAGCCAGGTCGACAGCATAGCGCGTTGCAAGGGTGCCTCACGCGTCGACGAAGGCGACGCCGGTACTCCGCGAAGCCACGGATGGCGGAGCGAGAGGCGCGATGTCGCCAGAACGGCCCCGCCGACGGAGAAGACGCAGAACTAGCTGAGCCCCTGATGCGCGATGACTGCCTTGGCGAAAGCGATCGCTGACATGTCCGGGTGCGACTGCAGCACGAAGAGATATCCGAGGGCGCCCAAAACCAAGCCGTTCATTGCGAGAGCGGCTGCAAAGGCGGTGAGTTTGGAAGAGAGGGTGTTCAGGTTCTTCATGACGATCTCCGTTGGTGAGACTTAGGTATCCTTCGATGGTGGAATCTTGAGCGCGATCCCGCAGGCGCTCACGCGATATTCCGCGAATGATCCGCAATTCCCGGTGAATGACCGGTCGCCGTTCACCGGGAAGTCTCATGTAGTCGGCGGAGCGCCGCGGATGAAGAAGGGCAAACAAATATGGTTAGGACAGTCGATCGAAAATCGAAGCCGCTGCCTTTAGTCGCGCAGCAGCTTCGCAATGCTCCTGACGGTACGCTTGACGTCATCATCGGATGTTTGCCAGTTGCAGACGCTTACCCGCATGGCGCGCAGTCCGCGCCAAGTTGTGCCGCTAAAGAAGGCTTCACCTGTGGAATTTATTTTCGCAATCATCTGGTCGGTTCGGCGGTCATGGTCCTGTTGAGAAGATCCCACTCTAAAATCCAAGAAGCGAACCAGGCCTTGATTGATTTGGGGCTTCCAAAGCAGCTCTGCGCCGGCCAGAGACCCAATTTCGGTCACTAACGAGCGTGCATGTGTGCAACAGCGCTCGATCATCTGCGCCAATCCATCGGTGCCGAGCTGCCTGATCGCCGCGTAACTCGCAAATCCCCTTGCACGGCGCGACCATTCGGGATTCCAGTCGCATTGATCACGCACATCTGAGGAGTAAGAAATGTAAGAGGCGCGATGCGACATTGCATTGGCATGCGCTGTTGGATCCGCGATGAAGGCATAGCCACAATCATATGGAACATTGAGCCACTTATGTCCATCAGTCGCCCAAGAGTCTGCGACATCGACACCAGCCAGCAAGTGACGGTAAGTGGGGCTGGCCGCAGCCCACAGGCCAAATGCCCCATCGATGTGGACCCATGCGCCGTATCGCTTTGCGATCGGAATGAGAATCTCAAATTGGTCGAATGCCCCGATATTCAGATCGCCTGCCTGCAAAACTACAACCGTCGGTGCATTTGGCTGCGCGGCGAGTGCCGACTCGAGTGCGGTGGCGTTGAGCCGGCCACTTGAGTCCGGGGGCAGCTTGATTAGATTAGATGTGCCCATGCCGAGCAGACTCACCGCGCGATCGATTGAGCCGTGTGCTTGCTCGCTAGTCAACACTCGGATAGGAGGCGCGCCAGATAATCCGTTTATTTCGAGATCCCAAGCGCGCTGCGCTAACAGCGCCTGGCGCGCAGCTGCCAGGCAGGTGAAATGCGCCATCTGACAGCCCGTTACCAATGCAAAGGAGCTCTGAGATGGAATGCCGAGAATCTCCTTCAACCATCCGCCGACAACCTCTTCCGTTATCGCTGCCGCCGGTCCTGTGCCGTACGTGTGCGCATTTTGATCCCACGCGGACGTCAGCCAATCGGCTGCTAGAGCTGCAGGCAGGGAACCGCCCATCACCCAAGCGAAAAAACGTCCGCTCGCAACAGCATGCAGGCCGCCGTCCACATCGGCGACCAGTTCGCTGATGACCTGTTTCGCCGGAAGTCCACCTCGGGAAAGTGGCTTCGCAATTCGCGCTCGCAACACTCCGGCATCAGTTCGTGCACCAACCGGACTTTGATCCAACTCTGCAAGATAGGACATTGCGCATGCAGCTGCAGATTCTAATGAGTCGTCGAATGCAGATTTGTGCTCACTAGTCCTAAGCAAGTCGCCGTTAGCCATTCGTGTCCCCTAATCTTTGCGACGGCGCACGTTGCGCCCGCCAGAAATGTACAGCAATCGGCGAGATCGCATTGGCCGTTTTCGGACTTCGAACTTTTATATTCATGCAAGCCGGTAAAGTGCGCCGGTAGCGGCGGGCGGGCCTGATGACTAATTATCTCGATCTTGGCCTACGCGTGACGCAACTTAAAGAGTTTTAGTGACTCAACTCTTGCGCAAGCCATTGTCCATTGAATACCACAGCGTGAATGCGCCGGGTGTTGTCGATGTCGGCAAGTGGATCTGCGTTGAGGATTAGCAGGTCTGCCGCTTGTCCCACTGCGATGGTGCCGACTACATTGCTGAGACCGAAAGCGCGGGCGGGTTGGCTGGTCGCGCTTTGCAATGCCTCGAGCGTGGTTACACCGGCCTTTACCATCAACGACAGCTCGTCATGCAGTGCAAAGCCTGGAATGACATAGGGGTCGCCCAGATCGGTTCCGGCGAGAAGTGGTACTCCCGCTCGCGAGGCGGCTGCGGCCAGCGATCCGAATTCTCCAAGTAGCTGGCGCTCGAAAGCGGTCGGGATCGGACCTGTCATGTCGGCCCAGTGATTTTTCAAATCCGGCCACACTGTTGCGCTGCCGGGTAGGGCGTTGAGCCAAGTGGCGAGCATGGGATCGCCGACCATGGCGTTGCCGCGCCAAGAGGTGAGTGTGGGCGTAAACCAGCTACCCGCGCGGACGAGCGCGGGGAATAGCGTGGCTTGGACTTCCAGGGGCGCACAGTACTGTGCGGCGGCGGGTTCGCTCGAGCGGATGCGATTCCAGATTTGGGGCGAGCACAGCAACATGCCGCGACCATGTTCGATGGTACGTTGCCCCGCCGCAGCCGCGGCCAACGGACCCGCCTCTGGCAAGTGACCCGAGAATTCCAAGTGAACTTTGTGCGACTCAGAAGCAATTGCATCGTACAGCTCTGGGGTCAGGTTGCTGTGCACCTTGATGAAATCCACGCCCTGTGCTTTAAGTTCATCCACGGCTTCACGTGCGTTAGCGGCCGAGGTGACAATGCGAATTTCGTGTCTCCATTTGGTGAAGCGCACTCCCACCCGCTCGATGAACGAGCCTCCATGGAGTTTAGGGCCCGGTGCGAGGATGCGAGGAATCGCTGCTCCCGCAGCGCGCTCGGCCTTCCAGCGCTGGATTTGATCAAAATCGCTACCCATGTCGCGCACGCTCGTGATGCCGTTGGAGACAAAAATCGGGAATGCCTTGGGACCGACCTGAGAGAGATGCACGTGGGCGTCCCACAGACCCGGAATGACGAAACGACCTGCGACATCGTGCATTACGGCGCCGCCGGGAATCACCGTCGTTTGAGTAGGGCCAACAGCGATGATGCGCTGGTCTCGCACGAGAATCGTCGTATCTAGCAGTTCATCGCCACCGCTCGCGGGATTGATCACAGTGGCGTGAGTGATCGCGTGGGTCGCCGCGGGACTTTGCGCCATCATAAATGTCATCAAAATCAGAGCGGCGGCGTGAGCTACCGTTTTAGAGGCGCCACCCGCCCTCGAGGTGATGGAGTCGACCATGTAAATTCCTTAAGCTCCTGATGAGGGCCTACCAAATCCGCACGCGCTGTCCAGGTGGTAGGAAATTCTTGTCGGTGGCACGGATGTCGAACGCGGCATACCAAGCATCAATGTTTCTTAGGGGCGCGTTGGTGCGCACCGATGCGGGCGAGTGAACGTTCATGCTGATCTGGTCGCGCAGCGCATCCTCGCGCATTTTTCTGCGCCAGCGGTCTGCCCAACCGAGGAACACTCGCTGATCGCCACCGAGTCCGTCCAGCATGCGAGGCGACGTGCCCTGGAGCTGAGAATGGTAGGCATCGAGTGCCAGCAACAAACCGCCGAGATCTGCAATATTCTCACCTAGCGTCTGGCTGCCGTTTACGTGCAAACCCGGCAGCACTTCAATGGCATCGTATTGTCGCGCCAGTTGTGCGGCTCGTTGCTCAAATTGCTTGTTGTCGGCGGGTGACCACCACTCACGTTGTTTGCCGGCCGCGTCAATCTTTCGGCCTTGGTCGTCGAAGCCGTGCGTTATTTCGTGGCCAATAACGCCACCTATAGCCCCATAGTTATGCGCCGGATCGGAATTCGGATCAAAAAACGGTGCTTGCAAGATTGCCGCTGGAAAGATAATCAAGTTTTCGGAAGCGATGTTAAAGGCGTCCACCGTTTGTGGGGTGATGCCCCAATCGAAGGGGCCCCATGCATCCTTGTCGAGCGGTTTTCCCAGAGTTGCGCACTGGAAAGACCAGTCAAAGGCCGTGCTGCGCTTCATGTTGCCGTAAAGATCGTCGCGAGCGATCTTCAGTCCGGAATAGTCGCGCCACTTCATCGGGTATCCCACAAACACTCGCATGGCGGTAAGCTTAGCTTGCGCTTCACGCTTGGTCGGAATGCTCATCCAATCAAGAGATTGGATTCGCTGCCCCATAGCTCGCCGTAGGCCCTCGACCAGGGCCTGCATCTTACGTTTCGCCTCAAGCGAGAAGTTCAACGTCACATAGAGCTTTCCAAGCGCCATTCCCATTTGCGCATTGACGAGATTGACGCCGCGTTTCCAGCGAGTCGGCAACTCAGTCGCTCCCGTCATTACCGTGCCATGAAAAGCAAATCGATTGTCGACGAAGCGCTTCGATAGAAAACGAGAAGCGTTGTCGATGGTGTGAAAGGTCTCCCAAGCCTTGAGCACGTCGAGCGAGGTGTGCGCGTACAGATCGGCGATGGCGAAGACGGCGGACTTTTCCGCCAGCACCACTGCGGCCGTGGCGGGTACGCCGGTACCACGTAGGAAGGGCCGCCAAGCAACCCCGGGCGCCTGGGCCTCAAGAGCCGCGATGGTAGTCGGATTGTAGGTGGCGGCGATATCCCGCCGCCTTGCTTGAGGCCAGCTGACCCTGGCAATTTCTGCCTCGAATCGGACAATGGCTGCCGCATTGGCCTTAGGGTCTGCGTAGTCGACCAGCATCAAGCTGCGGACAATGAAGTCGTGGTAGGCGTCTTTCTGTGCCCTGAAGTCCGGAGAGAGGTAGGATTCGGGATCGTCCAGCCCCAGACCTGCTTGACCTATATATAGAGCATTGACGGAGGACTTTGCATCCGGCTCTATCCGCAGCGAGAAAAGTGAGCTGCCAAATCCGCTAGGCGATGAGGCCATCAGGGCGAGAAACTCGTCCTTGTCGGCGGTCTTTGCAATGCGCACCAAGTCGGCCTGCAACGGCGTGGCGTCGAGGCTTTCGATGCGATTTTCGTCCATGAAGCTTGAGTACAACTCGCCGATCTGAATGCCAGCATCGGTCGGGGATTTTGCACTGTTCTCAATCAGGGTGCGCAGCTGAGCGCTTACCCGAGCTGAGACATCGCTATCGGCGCCCACTTCGCTCTGGTCAGGCGGTATCGGTGTAGTCGCGTACCAAGTGCCGAGCGCATATCGAAAGAAGTCATCGCCGGGGCGCACGCTCGGATCGCGCGCCTTGAGATCAACACCCGGGGGTGCAGCGGGCAAGGTTTCGACAGAATCAGCCGCCACGGGAGCGGCCGCAATGGTCACCAGCTGTCCTGCGGCAAGGAGCGCTGTTGCCAACGCAATCCGACCTATGTAGGTCTCGCTCATGAGGTCTCCCGGTCCTCGCTGGTTATTATGGTCTAGAGGTCAGCGAGCGCGAAAACGTTTAAATGCCGCCAACGATTTCGCGTCCTCCGTTCGCACAGTGGTTCTGAAGGCATTGGAGGCAAAGATGCCTGGGTGCTCGAAGTCACTCAGCACGGTTGGACCTTTGACATGTGCTTCGATGTCGACTCAGGATTAATGGTCCGCTTCGATACGGATACGGGTGAACCGAATGGCGCTTCAAAAGTCCTGATTTCAGACTACCGACCGGTCGACGACGTGCAATTCTCGTTCACCGCGGAAATGATTACGAGTAAGGTCGTTTGGCGCCGAAAGCTCATGGAGGTGAAGTTCAACGTGCCGGTAGATGATGAGCTGTTCCGAAAGACGTAGCGCAATAGTGGGAGCGGCGCTAGAACAAAGTGAGAACGAGAATTCCTCCACGAACTCCGACCGGTTTGCGGTCTAGTCAGGTCCCATGCCTTTGTCGGCGAGTTCCTTGATGGCCTTCGCGCTTTTTGACAGGTGGGCTAAGCCCATGCCGCGGAGCACGTTTGGCGCCTTCGAGAATTGAATGCCGTCGTAGCCTACGATCTCGACACGGTTGCCCCAAGGATCGTAGAAATCGAGGAAGGGCCCGGGCAACGTGTCGACACCGGCCTCGGCGAGAGCGCGGCGTACAGCTTCCTTGTCATCGACGACGAGTCCGAAATGGCGGCCGGCGCCTAGCTGCTGGCTTTGACCCTTTTGCAGGGCTAGAAATTGATCGCCTAGGTCTATGAAGGCCATATCCTTGTTTTTACCGCGCAGTTTGAAATCGACGATGCGGGCGTAGAAGGCAAGCGCCTCGTCAACGTCGCCCACCTCGAGCGCGATGTGATTAAAGCCTAAGGCGCGCGCTTTTTTTGACTGGGTCATAGGCAATCCTCTTTAAGGGAAATAGCGGTATGCATCAACTTTGAAAAGTTTCAAGCGCGGCGGCGGCTTGACGGGGCAGCGTATGGTCGTGGCGACGCTCAAATTTTGGCGTAGCGAAAAGTGTTCTCTAAATTGCCGCAAGATACAGCCAGATGATTTGAGAGACTGACGTAGGAAATAGCCCACTCGCATCTCCTTCTGAGCTAGGGAATTAGCACGGCGTTTCTGGGAGTGATGCGGCCGACCAGGAGCGCCTCGGGGATTGTCGCGCGAGGCACTTCGGCCATCCAGAGCGCGCAGAGGTGCGCAGCAGCAGCCAGATACAGCCGAACGTGCTCTGGATCGAACGTCCCCATGTCGAGACAGGCGCGAGTGTACTTCACCAGGTGAATGTCGTTGCGTATGGAGGCTTCCGTCGCAAGGACGCTTCGGATCGCGGATAGCTCGTCGTCGGCAGCGTGCCAAACACGCGACGCCGCCGCCGCGGGAGATGTCTGGAGGGCTTCCAAGACGCTTGCTTCTTTGACGGGATGAGGATGCCAACTCAAGTCCAAGGCTCGATCGCTCAGCACGCTGCGATACGCTGTGACCCACACTAGAGCGGCCGCCAGAGCCAGTTTGCGATCCGTTGTCACGCTGGACAAGCCGAACGCCGACTGCGGCAAGTTCAGGCAGTGCGACCAGCCGAACTTGGCCTGTTCTAGGTCGTGCTGCAACATGCTGTGGGCGCTGACTTGCAGCACCGCGCGGAACGCGGCATCGATCTGCGGTTGGCTGAGATCGTGACGGATAAAGTCCCCGAATAGCGAATCGACGTTGCCCGTCTTCTCGCCTGCCTCCACCAACTCGCGAATGCTCTGCCGGCCCAGGGTTCCCTTCGCGGGGTTAGCGAGCTTGTCGAGGATCTCCTGGCACACCTGCTCGGGCGAGGTCTCAAGACGCTGCGTTCCCTGGATCGACATGCCTTGGAAACTCGTCATTTGCCCTGTCGGATCCGCGGCCAGGGCGCGGGCGGCAGCCCGGAGGAGTGATGCATTCTCAACACCGGCCGGTTCAGCGTGACGCAGCAGAAGCCACAGCCCAATGTGCGAATGCGAAGCGCCGGTGAGTGTCGGCAGCGCCAAGGGTGTCAGCAGGTTGACCAAGCTCTTGGTGCCAAACTGCAACGCGATGGAAAGGACCAGAGCCTCCGTGCATTCGGCGTCCCCGCTCGTGAATGCTGCGGCCAGCTCTCCCGCTGCCGTGTTCGCATCGGAAAATGAGTGCACGCGAGTTAGAGCGGACATCAAATCAACTTGATGGCCGTAGACCGCCGCACTGGCAACCATTTGCAGCCGGGCCAACTCACGGTCCGATGGATCCACAAGCCGCATCAGCCCGTAACGTGCCATCACCTCCAGTGGCGCATGCAGCGTAAAACTCGTTAGGCCCCGCATTGGTGGGCGTGCGACGATTCGGCAGACCTGATCGAATAGCTCCGCGTCAGTCAACTCTCGGAGAGCGCGATCCTGATACTCGTCCTCGACATTCTTGGGGTCGATACCTGCAATTCGATGAGAATTGGATGTACCCATGACCTCTTTAGCGTACACCAAGCCGGGAACGGCAGTTAAAACGCAGTGATTTCATGGCGCCCCAGGGACGTGAGTCGGCCGCGACGTGATTTTAATGAGGCATTAATCATCGCGTAGTAGGCTTTGATGGTAGCTGTCTTGAGCACCGGCAAAGCGGCCGGCACCTATCCCAAGGCAGCAAGCCCGGCGCGGTGACCTTGAGATCCTCGTAGACTCGTCGGTGTGGATCGGGTACTTGCGCGGCGATAATTTGATCGAAGTCGAGTTGCTCGTCGAAGCTCTCGAACATGGAGTGCCCGTCTGGCTTGCGCCCCCAACCCGCATCTCGAGTGATAATCTGCGAAGCACGACGCACTTTTTAAAGTCGTACGATGCGCCGTTCGCAAGTACTATGGTGATGATGTCGTTTCTACCTCCCGTTTCCGCATTGTTGAGTTCCTTTGCGCGTGTCCCGCGTGGTGCCTCATTTGCGCTGCCGTTGCTGGTCATCTCGATTTGCTCGGGATGTATCTCCTCCGGGGGCCGAATCGAGCCAGTCGACGATCCACCGCTGGTCTCAGATACCGCTCCAGCACCCCTGTTGCAGGATATTCCGAAGGCTGCGAGCGAGGCAAAGAGCGAGGGTGACAGTGAAGTTCCGGTGGCCGTTGCCGAGTCGGAACAACACGAAGCGCCGCCTAAGCCTGGAGACTTGACTGAGTTGATCGTCAAGGGGCGCACGCGCGACCTCGTCATCCGCGACTTGGTTGCCGAGGGCCAGGCGCAGCTGCGCGATGTGCAACTTCAGTACGTCTTTACCGGTAAGGATGGACATGAGGTGCTGCGCGGCCGGCCGGTCGCCTTCGCGTTGTGGAGCGAGGCGCAGAAGAATTGGTCCATTGCCTACCTGGAGATTCCCCGCCCGCCCGTGAAATGGAAGCCTGGCCGCGGGGAACTGCCCTTCACGGTGCGTACTCCCGGAATTGAGGCGCGGCACGCCAAGGGAACGGGGGCCGAGCGGCTCATGTTCACATTTTCGCGCGGCGGCGAGGAGCTGAAGGTGTACGGCCGCAAGTTCCCGGTATTCGACAACAGCCTCATCAAAAAGAAGCGCTGGCGCGAGGCGGCGGCGACGGCGCGATCCATTGTCTACTTGCCCTATACCCCCGATACACTTGATCCGCGCTTCATTACCGGCGGCAAGGACTTCCTGCTCGCCACCGCACGGGGCGCCATCGACGAACTTCGTGACGCAAGCGTGCCGAGCGAGGCCTTTGCGGGCGAGTTGCTCGCGGACGTGATACCCGCGGAGGTCATTGCGACGCTCGCGGTTATAGAACAGACCGACGACGAGGACTTCCTCGAGAAGGGCACAGATGCATTCGACGAAGTGCTCAGCCAGTACGGACTGAAGCGCGAAGAAGCCTATCGTTATAGCGTCTCGAGCGCGAAGGCGCTGGGCCCTATGCAGTTCACCGATCGGCGCGGCCATGGCACCTATTCGTTCGTCGTGCGCAGCTGTCGCGGCGCACAGTTGGACCCCAACTTCGAGCGCGGCTCGACCCGTCTGCGAAATGCTATGAAGGCAGCCGTTTGCCTGCTAGACATTGAGCTGTCACAGATGAACAGCGAAATCCGCGCCGCCTATCGCGCTAAACCCGATGTGCTCGGCATCTTTCCAGTCGCTGCCTACAATGGCGGTGGGCGCAACGTCGCAAAGCTTTATCGGGCGCTCAACCGCATGGGTATCCAACTGGCTGAACTGCGACGAGCCGGCAAGCTGCCACCGGGATCCGCGGTCATCTGCCCTTGCGTCTGGCGCGAGGAGGGCTCTTTGGTGCAAGCGGTCAGCATTCCACGCTACAACAGCGAAAATAGCGGCTACATAGAGAAGTATCAAAGCATTCTCAGTATGTTCGACTGAGCGCGTATGGGCTCTAGCGTGGAGCGTCTTCGATCGGTGCGCCTTCCGGTATTCGTGGTCGATGACTTTGGACGAGTAGCGAGAAGGGCCGTCCTTGGCCAGAGTCCACTATCCTTGTTGCTTGCGGTTCGGTGAACGCCAGTCTACGAATCTAGGAGTCGGTGTTCGCCGATCCGCGAGGCGCCATTAGACGAAACGGAGGCATGGAATTGAATCACCCCCACGGGTGACCCGAATGGACTATCCTTTGCGCGCGGCCGCTGATGAGGCCAGGCGAGATTGGCATGCTAGAGTGCCCGCGAGCGGCTTTTAAAGAAGCGGCCGTCGATTTGAGGTCTCCCCTAGAACCATGAAAATACTGCTGGTCGACGACCATGTGCTGTTCCGTGAAGGCATCGCGCTGCTGCTGCGCAACTTGGTGGCGGACGATTCGCTGTATCAGGCGGGCACGTGTGACGAGGCCCTGGCGCTCGTAGCCCAGAACCCCGGTATCGAGCTGGTGCTGATGGATATCAATCTACCCGGCACTTCGGGGATCAATGCCATAGCGCTGATTCGTGCCGAATTTCCAGTCATTCCGGTGGTGGGATTGTCATCGAGCGATGACAAGCAGACCATTTTGGACGCTATTGATGCCGGTGCGATGGGATTCATTCCGAAGAGCTCGTCCTCGGCGGTGCTGTTCGCTGCGCTGCAGCTGGTGCTGTCGAAGGGGATCTATATTCCGCCGGAGGCGTTTTTACGCGACCGAAGCGTTGTGGGGAGAGCCGCGACGCGCAATGGCGCAGATAAATCCAGCTCGTCGGAGCATGCAACGCCTAAGGATCTTGGCCTGACGCCGCGACAGTCGGACGTGTTGTTCCTGATTCTGCAGGGCAAGTCCGCCAAGGCTATTGCCAAGGATTTATCGTTGTCGAGCAGCACCGTGAAAATTCACACCTCGGCGGCACTTCGCGCGCTGAATGTTACCACCCGCACGCAGGCCGTGATTGCGGCGGGTCGCATAGGACTGCGCTTCGACGACTGCGTGCGTCCGCGCACTCATACCAATGAAACTGCTTGATGTTCCGCGCTGCCCACTTGCGGGATGAGTTCCATGACGATGCGCCGAATCCGCTGAGCATTGGCCGGTTTCTGAAGAAAGACAATATCGCTGCCTTCCGCCGCGACGGCCGGTGCCACAAGGGGGTCGGCGGTCAGGATGATGGCTGGAATTCTCATTTCCGCATCTCGCCTCAAATCATGAATGACGGCGAGTCCGATTTCGCCATCGCTGAGCCAATAGTCGGCGACGATGAGATCCGGCTGGCGTAGGTGTTGCGAGAGCTCCTGGCGAACGGCTGAGCCGCTGCTACCGGCAATCACGTGGCAGCGCCAGGACTTGAAAATCGCTTCGGTTGCAAATCGACTCTCTTGATCATCATCGACGACGACAATAAAAGCGCCGGCGAGCACCGAATCTTGTGTGTAGGCCGATACGGGCACCATTTGCCTGAATTGATCGGCGGTGGCGATGGGCAGTTGGATGCCAAACACGGAACCTACTCCCATCGCCGATTTTGCGAACAATTGGTAGCCTAAAAGTTCGGCCGTCCTTCTGACGATGGCGAGGCCTAAGCCAAGGCCTTGGCCCCGACCCCGGTTCGTATCGGTCAGTTGGTAGAACTCCTCGAATATCCGTTCCAATTCCGCTGTCGGAATGCCGACGCCGCTATCGCAGACATGCACGGTGACCAGTGTGCCGTGTTTTCGACAGAAGACATCCACGTGGCCTCGCTCGGTGTAGCGAATTGCATTGGAGACTAAGTTCCCGAGCATGCTGAACAGCAATGCACTGTCTGTATAAATCAAAGTGCGCTCGCCCTGCACCCGAAGGGTTAGGCCCTTGTCCGCCGCGGCTTGCGAATGGCTCAGTTCGATTGAGGTGAGCAGAGAATCCAAGCTCATGCAGACCCAATGCGGTGCCACGATACCGGCGTCGAGTCTCGAGATGTCGAGCAACGTTTCAAACAGATTCTCGAGTGCCGAGACCGAGAGCTGAATCTTGGTGAGCAGGGCGCTGATTTCGGGCGAAATCTGCCTCTCCGCTAGGATTCCCACCAGCAAGCCGACCGCGTGCATCGGCTGGCGTAGATCGTGGCTAGCCGCCGCGACAAAACGGGTCTTGGCGGCGCTCGCCCGGTCTGCCGCATCGCGTTTCACATTGAGTTCTCGTAGCTGAACACCCAATTTGTCGTTCAACAGCAATAGCTCGCGAGCTTGGGTGGTGATTTGTTCGTTGGCTTGCTTGAGGTCCCGGGTTCGTTCCAGGACCTTGGTTTCCAGACTTTCATATAGTGTGCGCAAACTGTCCGCCATGCCGTTGAAGGCGATGGCCACCGATTGAATCTCGTCGCGACTTTGGACATCGATTTTTGCCAACAGATCGCCGCTGCCCAGTTTTTGCGCGCCGTCGCGTAGCTGCAAAATAGGCTTAGTGAGGCGCCGAGCCAACCACAATGAGGCGATACCCGCAGCACCCATTCCCAGTGCCAGCACCAACATCGTGACCCCAATCGTCGCCCAGACGGGGCCCAGTATCTCGCCGGCCGGCTGCTCGACATACAGCAGCCAATCGGGACCCGCTATTCGGGTGGCGCTCGAAAATACAGCGCCGCCGTCGGGACTCTCGCCCCAGACGGAGGGCAATTCCGCTCGCCCCTGCAGGAGGGCTCCTCTCACTGCGCGAACTTGGGACAATTGCGACACATCGCTCTTGCGCAGCAGCGTTCGCAGGTCCGGATGTGCCAGCAAGTGGCCTTGCAAATCGACCACATAGGCGCGGCCTGCTTTACCGATCGACAATTTCGCCAACAAATCGTCGATGAATCTCACGCTGATCTCGGCCGCCAGAGTCTCACTACCTTGTTGGGTCTTGACGGCGACGGCAACGTAAGATTCGGTCTGGTCGCGGACAAATAGGGGGCCGTAGCAGAATACCGACGCACATCGCTGCAACAGTTGCTGAGTGGCGAGATGCGGCATGCCGGACTCGACGCGATCCGCATCCAGTCTCGAAACGAAATTCGTTTCGCGAAATTGAGCGTCGAGCGAGCGGATATTCAAGATGGCCGGCTCGAACTTCAATGCGTCGCGAAAATCCCGCGCTTCGGCGGCGCGCCCGGCGGCAGCGCCCTCTGGCAAGCGCCGCGATAATGATCGAAGCACTCCCTCGATGTCTCGAAGATAGGCGTCGATGGAAGCGGCGGCGGCCCTGGCTTCAGCCGTCTGAACCTCGTGTGCCCTTTGCTGATCCAGAGAAAAGTGATAGAGCGCCAATACCGCCCCCACCGTCAATACGGATACGGAAACCAGGCCCGCAAGCGTGATGACATAGCGTCGAAACAGTCCTTTCATCGTTGCTGATTGCACGCTCGAGTTCCCTTTAGCGCCTCTTGCCACTCAATTTACTCGAAAGCGGTAGCCTCGCGCGCGAGGCGCTCGCGCGTGGCGCTATTAAGGCGCGCAACCGCCGCTGCATTCACTGCAATCTCGATCTCCTTCGGACGCATGACAGGAATGCTCCCGACCGGCACGCCATTCAAAATGTTGGCGATGGATTTGGCCCATACATCCATCGCCTCCTCGTCCACGGTTTGAACCGAGATCAGGCCGCCGAGTTTAAGAAATTTGCGCCGCGCATAGATGGTGGGAGTCGGTGTGTGAGCCAAGACTGCCGCAAGCTCCGCGCCGTGGTGGTAGGCGATGTCCGCGTACGGGATGTACCATACTTGCACCGCACGCGCCCGCGGATCTTCGAGCATTCGAGCGATCTCATTGTCGTCGTGGAGGTTGAATATTTTGAGCTCGAGCCCGAGCAGCTTGGCCTGTGCGAAGAGGTCTTGGCTCATACCAGCCCCTTCCAGCCAATAGTCGCTCGCCACCACGCCCACGACTTTGGTATCTGGAAAGACCCGGCGGATCAGTTCCATGATCTTCACATCCAGGGGGACAAAGAAGGTGTAGCCGGTGAGCGATCCCGTTGCGACAAGCGAGGGTACCAAGCCTTCCCGGACAGGATCTGACTGAATGACGAAATAGATTGGGATTTTCGTGCCCAGCGTCAACAGGGTTTTCGCCACCGCGACTGAGGAGGCCACAATGAGTTCAGGGTTAGTGGCGATCAGCTGGGTCATTTTCATCGCAAATCGTGACGGATTGTCCGCATCGACATTGATGAGCTTGAGTTCAACGGGTCGAGTTCCCTCGAGGCGTTGGGCATTGAGATGTTCTTGAAGTCTGGCCACGCCCCGGCGTACTGGCTCGACATCGAAATCAACCCACGCAACGACGCGCGGAGTGTCGGAAATACGTGGCCCAACATCTTTAAGGGCGCACAACAAGAGAAATCCGCCGAGCAGCCCCGTCACGATAAGCGCTACGCCTGCGCGAGGCCGAATAGGTCGTACCAATGGATAGACCTTTTGGGTGTGGAGGGCTGAAAAGCGATGCACTAATGTTATTCCAGTCAAGGCGACATGCCAAGGAGAGTAGATGAGCCGCGAAGTTCCCACCACCCGGTATTTTGCAGTGGGCTTTTTCACCGCGCAGCAGCTGGAAGAAAAGCATCGTGCCATGCTGGCTCGGGCTACGCAGAAGACGACCGTCTCGGCGATACGAAGCGCAGTCGAGGTCGTCTTCGTCACGGTCTTCGACGTTGACACGGGCGCCGAAACGATTGAAATGGGAATGAGCAAAGTCAGCTTGGTGGTCCAAGACCGCAAGATTCAGCCGGGCGGCGTCTCATTCGAGATGGAGCGCTTCGATTCCAGTCAGTTCCCGGGCACATTGACCCCTCAAGAGGCCTTTAGGCAGTATCTCGCCAGTGAAGAGGGGATCGCAAGCTTTGGAGCTGCGACTGCCGTGCAGTTGTTCGCCATCGATGTGGATGCGGTCCAAGACTTAGCGAAAACCTAAACCAGGAGCCTGCCGTGGCTGAGGCGCGTAAGGTTCGATTCAGGCTGGGCGAGGACCAAACAGGCTCGTTGATCTATCCCCAGGCAGCAACAGTTGCACCTGACAGTGCAGAGCGCATCCGCCTCGGTCTGCAGATGAACGGCCATGTGTCATCGCCGTTGGTATTTACCGGCATTTTCTCAGCTGAAGAGTGCCAACGGATCATGGGGTTAAGCGGGCATCGCCGACAGCGAGCAGGCGCCATGATGTACGCCAGACCCAACATCCGCAAATCCACCATCGCGTGGATTGACATTCAAGAAGACAGCGAGTGGTTGTACGAAAAAATATGGGATACCTTTCAAGCTGTTAATCGCTGGTTCCGGTTCGACTTGTTCGGGTTAGTCGATGAGATTCAGTTTGCGAGGTACTCAGTGGGCGATGGCTTCGGCTGGCATCTCGACGCCGGCGGCGGCCAGACCTCCACGCGTAAGCTCAGTATGTCGGTGCAATTATGCGGCGACGACGAGTACTCGGGCGGCGATTTGGAGGTGTGCGCCTGTCCGCAGCTCGACCCGCGCCGCCGCCGCGGGACCATCATTGTATTCCCGTCTTTTCTTGCTCATCAGGTGACGCCGGTTACCCAAGGGACGCGCTACTCGCTCGTGGCCTGGGCGCATGGGCCCGCATTTAAGTAAGGACGCATTCAAATCACAGCGGCTCTCCGAACTAATAAAGAGACTTGTTCGGTTATTGATATGGAGTCTGCGCATGCCGCGGTGCGGCGTGTGTCACGGATTGTGTGGCAACGCCGAAGAGGTGCTCGAAGGCGGAACGGTCCTGTCCACCGATGCGGCGATCGCCGCCGAAGAAGTCGCCAGAATCGGTGGCGCCCGATATGCGATGAATCCAGCCGCGTGGCCGTGCGGCACGCACGGCGGATCGACCCCCAGTCTCTTGCTCGGCCTCGCCGGGATAGGGCGTTTTTTCCTGCGATTGGCGCGACCCGATGTGCCCTCGGTGCTGCTGTTTCGTCCTTGAAAAACTCGAAGAAAAGACTCCGCACGTGACAGGACGGCGCAAACGCCGTGCTACATTGCGAGAGTGAATCCAAGGAACAGGGCCGACCCATGCTGATTTTAACGAGGCGAGTGGGCGAGACTTTGATGATCGGCAATGAGATCACGGTGACGGTGCTCGACGTCAGGGGCAATCAGGTCAGGCTCGGAATTGCGGCCCCGAAGGAGGTGCCGGTGCATCGGGAGGAGGTGTACGTTCGCTTGCAAGAGGAGAATGCCCGACCGCGGCGCTAGCTTTGTTGCCCAATTCTGGCGCGCATGCGCGCATCCATGGACGGCACAGCACACGAGCTGTACAGAAGTTCGCGAGCGTTTGATCAGAGCGGTTGTTGACGCGTGCGATTTTTGGGTCTACGTTATCCATTGGGTCGAATACTTCAAGGATGAAATGTCGTGAAGACTCAAATCACCGCGATCTTGGCCGTTACTCTGTTGACTTCCAGCGTGTGGGCTTGGGATAGCGACGGTCACATGCAAGTGGCGGAAATTGCCTGGCAGCATCTCACGACCGCGAGCCGCACGCGCGTTTCGAGCCTGCTCAAACTCAATCCGAATTATCAGAGTTGGATTGCCAATGTGCCGGCGGCGAGGCGCAAGCGAGTGGCGTTCGTGATGGCTGCCACGTGGCCCGATTTCATCAAGTCGGCGCAGGGTTATACCAATGACACCGACACGGCGCCGCCGGGTCCAGCCTCGTCGCAAAATATCGGCTACTCCGATCACCTGCAGCACCGCTACTGGCATTTTATCGACACGCCGTTTTCGACGGATGGCACGGCGCTGGTGCAGCCGGTGGCACCTAACGCGAAAACACAAATTGAGTTGTTCACGGCCGCGATTGCCTCAGAGGCGAGCGACAATATCAAATCGTACGACCTAGTGTGGCTGGTGCACCTGGTGGGTGATGTGCACCAGCCGCTGCACGCGACGTCACGCTTTTCCGCGGATCTGCCGAAGGGGGACGAAGGCGGCAATTTAGTGTTCCTGTGCGCCAAGCCCTGCAAGGACGAGTTGCATGCGTTTTGGGACAATGTTCTCGGCACCAGCAAGAGTCCGACCACGGCCATTACTGCCGCGGACAAGTTGGCCGCGGCATCGGCCGCGGAAGCCGCCGTTGCCGATGATCAAGTGTGGATCACTGAAAGCTTCGATGCCGCCAAGCAATTTGTTTATGCATCGCCTGTGGGTCCGGACGGAGGCCCTTACACCTTGAACGCGGCGTACAAGGCGCAGGCTAAGAGCGAGGCAAAAGTACGGATCGAGTTGGCTGGAATGCGACTCGCGAATCTCATCAATGCCAATTTGAAATAGCGCGGTCTTTTCGCTACGAGAGGAAACACGCACGCCACCAATCTTGGAATTCCTTAGAATGCCAAGACGGAATATCAATGCAGGTGACGCCGCGACGATCCAGGGTATTGCGTAAAACGTCAGTGAGCCGAAATGAAATCTGCCCCGGTACTTGATCGGGACGCCTTTTGGTAATCCAATAGTGCCGGGACAGATCTTGCATAATGTTGGATTCTACTTCCGTGGGGTCGTCCCAACCCGTCGCCAATCGTCGGAAATCGTCGCTTCGTTCAATCGCATCTTGAGCCAACCAGCGGATGATGTTGACGTCGGTCATTGAGAGCCCGATGAATACGCAACGGCCGCTTAGGGCGCTCGCAAATATTCGAGACGCGAACCCGGCCGGGTTACCGACGGTTCGCCAGTATTGTTCATCGGTGAAAACCAGCGACTCGCTGGCTGCCTTGACGTTTTCAATCCATCCTTCCCCCATCCAATGGTTATAGCGTGAGGAAGCCATCGGTACGAACCCGTGCAAATGATAAATGGGAATGGCTCTCGCCGAGTTCAGCGGTCTTACGGCGCTGGCACGCGCGATTGGCACGGCGTAGGGGACTGTGCGGCGGCACCCGGCGTTCACTTCTCGTTCCAGGAGATCGTCGACGTTAAAAGTAATGACCTGATCGATCACTCGATTGTGGTCCTCCAGTTTGGCATTGCGTTGCACAGCGCGGGCGATCAATGAGAGCGTGTCGGGATTGGTCGCTAGATTGGTGGGGCGGCGCCTACGTCGATAGAGTGCTTCCCGCAGCAGATGTGAAAACACATCTGCCGTCTGCTGCTCGTTAGATGCCCTCGATGCGCCGAGTTTATCGAAACGCTTCGGTAACGCGAGCCGCTTGCGAAAAGCCGAGTCACCGAGCAGCCACCTTAGGTGATCGAAGATCTGTTCGAACGCCAACTGCAGCTCGAATGGATGCCGGCTAACATCAAGCCGCTCGATGAAATCCACCGGCAGCCCGGCTCTGCGACAACTTTCCTTGGCTCGACGGATCAGCTCACCGTCGTGCGCATAAAAGTCCTTGCGGAATACGCGACGCCAAACCTCCCGCAACAAGTCTGACCATAGGGGCAGTCCACGGGCGATACTGACGCCCGCTCCGAGCACCAGTGTCATTGGACGCCCGGGTTTCAGGCTCGCACGCAGGCCGCTGTCTTGAAGCATAACTGCCGGCTAAACGCTGCCCGGTTGGTCGTTGACCGAGCCGGGCAGAAGGATATCGCCGACGACGGCAACGGCAACGGCACCCCTCAAATCGGTACCCGTACGTCTGTCACGGGAGACATCGATGATGTGAGCATGTGCTTGAATCCTTCCGTGGACTTGTTCACGCGATGGTACGCCAGCGTAACGAGCGGCGGGAAGATTCTTCGAACTCAGATCGAAATTCCTAACGAGTATCTCAAGGACCCGCGCGGATACCGCGCGTTCATCGTTGACTACGATTCGAGTAACGACGCGTTTCGTCGACCCAAGGCGATTGCGAGCCTTTCAAAAAGCGTCGATGGTTCTTCAAATGATCCCTTCCGCAACTGGAGCGACGCTGCGCTGCTCAGGGGTCCGGATTTTCGCGCCTTCATGAGCTACGGTATCGTCATGAAGACACTGTCGCGCTTTGAATATGCGCTCGGTCGACGACTGCGATGGAGTTTCGGTTCGCATCAGATCCAAATCGCGCCGCATGCATTTTCGGATGCAAACGCGTTTTATTCAGATCGAGCCGAGGGGCTTTATATATAGGCGAGTCGAGCGAATGATGATGTCGGTCCGGACTGATGCTTGGAATCGGTCCTGATAGAGGCGATAATACGAAGTACAAATACTAATATAATCAATGGCTTACTGCGCATAATATCTGTTATGTTAAATGATGGATTTTTGCCGGCAGCCGAACTTGGCGCTTCTCATCGGCATCGAGACTGGACACCATTGGTGAATTGAAAAGATCTTGGGGATCCGAGACCATCCAGTGCGACTAAGGCGGCGAAGACGCAGTCGGCGGTACGCACGCTTCGTCGGAACCTTGAAGCGGCTCGATGTCATGAAACTTGTTGTAGTCGATGTGGATGGTACCGTCCGGTGCTTGTTCGAGGATGTCGTGGAAAGTGGAATTCCATCGGATGTCAGCGCTCGCATAATCGCCCCGCGCCATCAAGATCTGGCCTGTGTTCTCGTCGGTACCGCTCAGGCTCAAAACAAACACTGTCTGGGAGTTCGCTAGCGATTCCGGGGTCTCGCCGCGCAACGGGCTTGCCTCATCGATGACGTGCATGATGGTCCAACCGAGCGCGAACATGGGGAATTGGGAGCGTAGTAATGGCAAATCAACGATGCGACGAATGCGATAGCCTTCGGCAGTTACATCGTCGCGCAGCAAGCTCAGGCGTGCGGAGGCGTCCTGCACGACATTTTGGCGCTCATTCGCAGCACGAAACAGCAACGTGAGTTTGCCATCAATGGGGCGCACCACCGCGTTCTTGGAAAACAGGAAGCGCGCCCGAGGCCGGGAAAATCGGGCGAACATGAGGCCGGTAATGAGCGCCAATGACATGAGACCGACGAAAATCTCGATCATCGCGACCGAGTGACCGTAGAAAGTTTGCGGATGCATGTCTCCGTAGCCCACGGTTGCGAGTGTTTCTACGCTGAAGAAGAAATCACCTGCGAATCCCGGAGGACTTAGGTTGGCGATGCATCCCGGCACCAGGTAGTAGAGCAAGCCGAATAAAACGTCGAAGACCAGAAAAAAGGCGGCGAGAGTTGCAAAGAGCCTGGGCCAACTCACGGTCATGAAATGGTGGAACAGGTCGTGAAAGAGCGGCCGAACGATTCCTTCGGTGACGATTTTGCGTGTGCCCAACCTGATGACCCGGCGTCCCATGGGCTTGCGCGCAGCAGCAGCGTGGTGGTGGGGTGGGCTCTTCGGTCGATGTTTGGAGGGGCTCATGCGGCCATCTTAGCTTGAGGCGCGGGGATGTTGAGGCGCTTCGTTTCAGTTGGCTAGGTTAGCCGCAATTGGACCCTCCTCCACTCTGGCGTCGAAGCAAACTTCAGGAATCCATGCAGGTCGGGTATTTGTTCAATCTCTGAGGCGAGGACCGCGGACTCGGTTACGTGGTGTTGGGCAACAGATCGACTGGCAAGCCATTCGTTGGGGCGGGTCGATTTGGTGATTTGCTCGCGAATAACCTCGCGTTCACCGATGAGACTCGAAGCAAAACGCGCCGTGCCTCCGCCCTCTGAGGCTGAGCACCTTAATATAAGAGTGTTGCCGCAGTTCTCGACAATCGTCTGGGCTTCGGCGCGGCCGTAAGTTCCAGAGACTTGCGCGATCGATTGAAGTCCTAGGATGCAGCGGCCGCCGAATTTTCGCAGTCTGGCCAGCGCATCTTTGAGGCCATCGATTTGGCCTAGGGCGTCGAGTTCGTCGATGGCGAACCAGAGTCGTTGATCTCCCCTGCCCTCTCCTGGGCTGCCGCTGTTGTTCATGGTTTCGAAGATGGCCAGCCGCATCCAGGTGCTGATAATACTGCGCAGCGTTGCGATCTCGTTGGCGCTGTATGGAAGAAAGAGAACGCCGTGACCGGTGCGGATCCAATCGCGGACGGAGAGGCAGTCGCGGGAGGATTGGTGGGCGATGTGTTCGAGCGCGGACAAATGTGTATTGGCGACGGCGCGCACGGCGCCGAAGAAGCGGCCGTTGTCTTGGGCGAGGTAGGGTCCAGCGGGAGTGTCGGCCAAGAGATCGCGGAGATCGTCGACGGGAGTCGTGGCGATTAGTTGATAGAGTTCGCCGGGATCGTTGTGTTTCACCCGATGTAGTTGGCGCAGCAGTGAAGTCAAGAAGACGCGGGCGTAGTTGCGCCAGGAAGCTTCGGCGCCTTCGGTGTCGGCGATTAGTGAGCGGCTGAGTTGGTCGGCGTCGTGTAGCTGAGTCATCTCCCGAAATAAGTCCCAGCGGGCGGCGCGGGAATCGAAGGGATTGAGGATTTGATCGCCGCGGTGTGGGTCGTAGAAGCGATTCAGGTAACTGCCGTCAGGATCGGCGATGACGGCGCGATCACCGCGCTCGAGCGCGCCGGCCAGGAGTTCGCGGATGGCGGTGGATTTTCCGGTGCCGGTGGTGCCGATCATTTTAAAGTGTTTGGTTTCATCACTTTCGGGCACGGCTTGGCCTGCGAGGGTCAGGCCTTTGGATTTTAGGGAGCGGCGGGCAGGTTTTGGTGTGGCTTCGTCGAGGACGGTGCCGCGTTTGTAGTTCGTGCTTTCGGGGAGTTTCGCTAGAAGCGTGCCGATACCTCCTGAGAAGAGAGCGACGAAGATGAGGCCGAGATAGGAATAGAGGCTACTGACGATGGGAATGTGTTGCAGTGGGCTTGCCACCGCGTCCCACAAGAAAACGGCGACGATCAACACCGGGATCGCAATGAAAAGGAAGTAGTTTAGTCGCGAGTCTGGAGCGTGGCCGCGAAGGAGGCCGACGAATAGCCCTGCAGCCGACACGCCGTAGGCGATGAGAATGCCGGTGAAGCCATGGTCCCAATTCATGGCGCGTCAATTTCCATCCATGGGCGATGTTCGCAGCGGTTTAGGAGTCCGTGGGGGCTGCGATCGCGGCGTCAGTGAGCGATCGGTCAGCGATACGTCCATGTGATCCCCTCTGCTCCAGTCTGCAAGTTTGCTCCCGTTCGGGGCGATGGTCAAAAGGATGGATTGCGAGGCTCAGCTCGGGGCTATGCGGCCTTGAAGTCCCTGGACGCGACGTTGGGCCGGTGGATCGTCTCACTTAATTTGGCTAAGTTGCCATTGAGAGTGGTTTTGCCGCTCTTGGATACTGATAATGTCCCTGTTGCAGTCGGCTTCCCTCCCTTCAGAAAGACTTCCTTAGCCGTATTTGGGCTGAGCGAAGTTAGTACGACTGAATCACTGTCGGGATCTCCGCTCGTGGGAACGGGTTTACCATTATTGCCGCTGGTGAACTCGACGTGGTAGGTCGAGCCATCGGCTCCCACGGTGTCGATGACGTTGTGGGTTGTGCCTGCCGAAGCCTCTGTCACCGTTACCGTTTGGCTCTTCATGCCGGACGGTCCAGGATCAAAAGTCGATTTTTGGGGGTCGAGCGCCCATTTGCCGATGAATGGATTGGGGGCGTCCGCGGATGAAGCAGTGCTCATGATGGCGAGTGCTGCGGTGGCCGCGAGGCCCAACTATCTAATCGATGCGATTGCTTTGGTTTGTGCCATGAGAATTCCCTCTCTAGTTTTGTTGTTTCGCTTCCAGGCACCCTAAGTTTGCGCTGCTGCAAGCCGGTGGTCAAAAAAGCAGCACTCCAACGCAACTAGCTGAATGGTGGTGACGTTTCGGTGACAAGGAACCGGTTGTGCACAGGGTTATCAACTGCAACTGGGGGTTTTATCCAGTTGAGTACGGAACAGACGACTGATATGCCGGATTAATCCAATCCCGCTCACGAGGATGACGATGCAAGCGACTGCAATGACAAATCGCTGCGTCGACTCGTAAGTCGCCGCGCGATTCTGGTAAGGCGCTATGAGGTGGTCTCCGCAGGTGGATTGAAAGACGTAGGCGCCGTAGTCACTGGCCCTGGCCGCGCGCCAGATTCTGGTCAAGCCGCCTTCTCGATTGCAGGCATAGACGCCCGAAGAATTGGTTCCAGTAAAGGGAGACTGACGTTGGAAGATGACTTGATCGCCTGCCCGGCACCGAAGATTTAAGCGATAGCTCTGAAAGCGGTTTCCAAGGCTTGGGAGCCAAGGTAGCGGATCGCACACGTATTCAGTTAGAGATTGGAAGGGCGGCGCATTGACGGGTAAGCGCGCGAGCAGCATCACCTGGAGTAGTCATGCCTTGGAGTTCACGCGAAACGATTTCGAGGGCGTCGGACTTTGAGAGAATCTGCTCGTCCACGGTGTCGTCCCGGTTGGTGGATTCCAAGCTAACTATAGCGCCTGAAGGGGTCGGCAGCGTGTGCAATGCACGACAGGCGCCTACGATGGTTCGAGCGCATACTTAGATCAAATTGGAGACCGAGCGTTGTGAAGCTTGATTTGAGTCAAACGCCGTTTGTTGCGGGAGTGTTTGCGCTGGCCCTGGTCTTGATGATGGCCGATGCCCGACCGCAGGGTACAGTCGATGCTGATGCCTTGGTGCTGCAGTTGCGGGGTTTGCCGGCAGAATTGTACCGAGGGCCCATGAGCTTTTTGTGCAATCCCGCGCCCGCGCCTTGTTCACCGCCTCCACTGTCTTCGGAAGAGATTAAGAGGCTGCGTATTTACAGTCAGCTGTCTGCGCTTGACGGCGCCGGTGTGCTGGCCTTGGCTCGGGGTCTTCAAAAGGCGGACGCGAGCATGAGGAGCAATTCCGCGTTGGCTTTGTACCGCCTGAGCGATGATTCGCAGAGTTCGGATCGCGTCATTGCCCGAGTCGACATCCGTGCTGCGCTGCCGGCGTTGATTGTCGCTCTGCATTTGGACTCGAGGACCGGGGAACTCGCGGCACAAGCGATCGGCAATATCGGTGCAGCTGGCGTTACGGCCGTGCCTGCGCTGGTCAAGCTGTTGGGCAGCGAAGAGGAAGGTCTTCGCAACGCCGCTTGCATCGGCCTGGGAGGCATCGCACCCTCGGCCAAAAGCGCGTTGCCTCAGCTTAAAGTTGCGCTTGCCGATCGAAGCAGTAACGTGCGGGGGTTCGCGCGAGTGGCAATAGCGAAAATTAGCGCGGCCGCGCCTTAGCTGCCAATGTGGGGCGAAATCTATGAATGCGGGCGTTGGGCAAAGGTGTCCTCGCCGAGAACAATTCGCAGTGCTTGGCGGCTGGGAATCGGGTGGTCGTTACTGGTTTGCTGCGCCGTTGTATTCAATGACCGCGTGAACGCTCAGGAGCCGGCCGCGGCAGAACCGCGCCTTGAGGAAATCCTGGTTGTCGGGGAACAGCCCGGACCTGCGATGTGGCGGGTTGCCAAGGGTGACCACTCTCTGTGGATCTTCGCGACGCTCGAGCCACTACCAAAGGACATGGTGTGGCATTCGAAAAGCGTGGAGGAGCGCATTGCTGCCTCGCAGCTGGTGTTATCGCCACCGGAACTCTCGGCGCACGTCGGATTCTTTCGCAGCATGACCTTGGTGCCGTCGCTGCTGCACGCGCGACACGCTCCCAATGGGGAAACGCTTGAACAATCTTTACCCCACGATTTGTATATGCGCTGGCTGGCGCTGCGCGTGAAATACTTGGGGCATGCGGACGACGAAAAGTTGCGCCCTTTGCTCGCGGCCGCCAACTTGTACCAACGCGCCATCAATCAAGTCGGTCTCACGCATGATTCTCATGTGTGGCAGCGCATTGAGGCCACGGCGCGAGCCATGCATGTACCTGTGCAACCGGTCAGCCTGGAAGTACCCATCGATAACCCGAAGCAATATGTGCGGGACTTGAGTGCGATTCCCTCCGACGGCGAGATTGACTGCCTGCGATCTACGATCGGGCTAGTCGAAACACAACTGCCGATCATGCGTACGCGTGCCAATCTATGGTCCACCGGTGACGTCGAACACTTAGGCGGCTTGCTGCGGGCGGAAGCTGTAGAAACTTGCGCCAGTGCGGTGCTGGTGGTACCGAGCTTTCGGGAGGAGTATGCAAAGCTGCACGCGCAGCTTCAGTCGGTCTGGCTCGCGGCCGCGGAGAAGTCCATCGCAGCTAACGTAAGTACGGTGGCGGTGCTGTCAATGACGGAGCTACTGAAGCCCGACGGCTGGCTGGCCATATTTCGAGCGCGGGGCTATGAGATAATTGAGCCTTGAATAAGGCGCAACTCAACATCGCCGGGCCATGTCGCTCCCGCGATTCTTTGCGGTGTGGGGATTGCGCAGGCGTTGGGGATGAGTTCCTAGAATTCGACAATGAGCAGGATGGCTTCCATTTCGGGTATGAGAGAGTAAGGTCAGTGTGTTAAAAGGCTTTACCGCAATGCGGTGCCCCGGCCGGCGCGGTTTTCGCGAGGGCTATCGCCTGCTCATAATCCGCGACTACGTCAGGAATTGCGGGAGACGTCTGTGATAAAAGTAGGTAAAGCTCGCCACTACGCGCCGGAATGTAAACACCAATGCTTGTCGTGCCGTTTGAATGGCCGCCGGTATCGTCGCGGTTATCATACGCCACTGAAAGGCTAATGGACGTTGGCTGAGTACTGTGCCCTCCGCCGCTGGCCAACACTTTAACCACTGAGAATGTCTCGATACAGACACTTCCATCACATTGCGTTTTCCCGGGATATTGGACCACTGCCACAAGATAGGCATTCGGAGCATTACGCATGCTCAATTCTATTGAGCAACTAATCTGCTTGACCAGAAAACTTACTGGCGAATCAGCAACGCCGTCCGCAACCCCCATTAAGCAGAAAAGAAGTCCCAAAGTTGGCTGGCTTCGCATTTCTAATCCTTCGTTGCGCGTCAAGGGGAATCTGGTCTACCCAACGAATCTATAGGGTTCTCACCGAGACTTATATCGCCGTTTAATACAGCAACGCCATCGGCATCTCCACGAGCCGCAAATCTAGCAATTCGAACTCCTCTTTGTGAAGACCCTCTCGGCATCGACACAATTATCACCACCACAGCCGTCGGGTGCCGTGGGTGATGGAGGGGCATTCGACTTTGCCGTTCATTTCGAGTTGAAGGCAGTTGATATGGCAGTTGCCGTTTCCGTCGGCGAGGTGGAGGAAAGATGCGGCGGGGGAGCCGAAGCTTTTCTGGGGATCGGCGGCGGCCTCAGTGAACTGAATGACGCGCATCGACTCAGCTCACGAAGTTCGCTGAGTCGGTAAGAACATTGGCGATTGGCGGGTCACGTCATTCGACTCCTGGTGGTGGGACTCTGCACTCGTAGAGCGTCAGGGGTCAAAGACTTCGGTGAGGAGAATGCAGAGTTATTGCTGCGCGATTTTACGTATTGGGCCGATGGGGGCAGGTATGCGAGCTAGGTCGCAGAGGGAACCCCTGGGTTTGCAGAGATGCGAAGAGGCTGACGTCTGATACAGCTTTTTTGTCGGGCGGCACCAGGTAAATCACCAGATCAGGTTGGATCTGCGCTTTTAGTAGAGCATTGTATGGGTGGGGACCAAACGGATATTTTGGATAGTGTGGGGGCAAGTAAGTCAATTCGCACCCAGACGCGGACAATCGAAGAGTCCATTCTTCATTGGTGGCGGGGTACTTAAAGCGAGCCGACGAGGCTGTGGCAATCGAAATGCTCTTTTTCAACAGGTGCACCTCGATTGAACTAGAGGTGTTGTTGACCAGCATCAATTCCAACGGTTGGCTACATGCGGCGATGCAAATCAACGTCGCGATCCCGAGGAATGCGTACTTGATCGAGCTTTTAACTATAAGGATCATCGCGACAAGCCCCTTTATGGAAAAAACCCCGGCGTGAAGTCTTTGCGGGCACCGGTACAGTTTGCCGCGGATTCAGATGGCGTGAGCTGCAGAATCCACCATCCAAGCGAAGACTTCCTTTTTGATATGCTCATACTCCGGCAAGCCTTTCAGCGAGCCCTTGGCTATGAGTATTACCGAATATAACTGGACGGTATTCGGTTAGGGCAACGGTCGTGGATCTGTGATGCGTGGTGTCCGACCCCGCAAACATTCTTCAAGGGGGCTATTCTTACCTCCTCCGAATTTACGATTATCGCGGAAGCCTTCAAATTTCAAGAGGTCGGTCGTGCCGTCGCCGTACTTGAGCGTCGCCACTATCCATCGGTCCTCCGATATCGAGCGCATAAGCGTGGCGCCGCGCTCTAAGTCCAGGGCGGCGCGAATCCCGTTATAAGCATTTGGCGATCCAATTAGCCGCGCCTCAACGGGATTAGGATCGTCCTGAGTGGTGAATGACAGCTCGGTAATTGGGGGACGAGGTACGCGTTTTTTGTCCTCAACAGTAAATGTTCCGGCGCTGACGCCTATCGCTCGGTTACTTCCCTGAACGATCTCGTCGATGTTGATGTCCCATTCAATTTTGGGGTTGTCGTGACTCAAGTGATTGCCGAGAACGCTGTAGCCGCACATGGCGGAGCCCTTCGGCGCCGGTCTCCACTGAAAGTAGATATCGGATTGAAGTAGCTTCACGACGTTTTGAGCGGAGGCAGGCATGAAAAAGGCCAACCCAGCCAAAAGTGCGATCACCCTGAACGATTGATTCACGCTACAACTCCCTGTTGTTATTTTTTTTCCTCAAGGTCCCTGGCATCCCTGAAGTGCAGTTAAGTTTGCACCGAAGCAAACGAGACGTCAAAAGCAAGGGCGGTGCATGTATTGTTTTATTCAATGCTCTGATCCCCGGTCGATTTCAGCGAGGCCGCGAGAGCTCATAACGCCACATCGACTCCGCGAGTGTAATGGAGGGTTTCCATTTTGCCGGCTCATTTCTAGGTGAACGTCAGTGGTCGCGTTTTTTCAGCGCTCTGATTCCGATCGAAATGAGGAAGGCGGCGATACCGTAAATAAATGCGTTGGCGATCGGAGTGATCCACATCGACCAACTTCGATGTTCCAACCGCGTCCGTCAGTTCGACCGAGTAGTGCATTGCCGTAGATGCGGTCTCTTTCGCAAAACCGCGATACACGACTGCAGCAGTGTCACCGAAGAGGCTTGCGCCTCCGGCCAATACGATATCAAGTTTTGGATCTTCGCAGCATCCTGTAATTGCTCCTACTCCTATGTGACGATATGCTTCTCCGCCGGCTCCGATGAACGCCCGAGCCACGAGCGCGGGTAAGCCAAAACCTGCCACCGCTCCAGCCGCGCCACCGCTGATGGCGCCTGTTGCAGCATCAAGCGTCAGGGTTCGCCAGTCTCGATCAACAGAAATCCAACCACTTACTACTGATTGCACCAGTCCAACGGTCGCACCGATTGCAACTGCCGCACACCAAGGACATTCTCCGCGCGGATCGCGTTCTTGGATGGGGTCGCCGTCAACGTACCCATAGACGCGATCGTTCGCCGCATCCACGAGTCCTACGGCGGCGGCTTATCGCGCTTTTTCCGCTCAGAGTCTTTTTCCTCGACCGACATAATCAGTCCATTGATGAGTACTGCAGCGACAACGATTGCGCCAAGCACCCAGAAGTTCAGCCCTATGAGCCACGCTGCGATGCCCGCTATTGCCGCGCATACAGCGACCATCGCCACGAACGTCCTCGGCTTGAAGGAAAGATTCACTTCGAGCACCCGCATTGCGCCGCGCCTACACCGCCAGCGGCGGCTACACCGGCACCGTAGGCGTTCACTCCGAGGTTTGTCTTGCCGGCAGATATGCGTAGTTGGGCGTCGGTCTTGCCTGCCAGATCTGGAGGCCGCCAATTACGTCCAATGCCGAACCGGAAGGGCGATTTAAGCCACTGCCTGAATGCGCTAGCCTCAGCTCCCGATGCAGCCAAGATGGATCCTGCCTTCGCTAACCCCGCGTAGGCCAAACGACCTGCGCCGACCGAAAGTGCCGCATAAGACCCGTACTTATATGCATCGCTGCAAGGGTTCACACCACCATCAATTCCTGCAAGGTCGCGTAGAAACCCACCCGTCCCCAGCAGAAGCGAATCGCCAAGCCCCGCCGCTGCGTCGACAGCCCCCGGCGAAAACGGCGAGTCCTGTTGACTCATCGGCTCGCCGCACATCGCTGGGTTGAACGCGCAGATGCTGTCGTCCAATCCAAGCGGGTCAGTATTCGAGATCGGGTTCCCTTCTACATATGCGTAAAGTTCACCGCAATACAGCCGAGCGAAAGTAATTCCTAACCGCCGTGTCGAGATACAAATACAAAGAGAGGACCACGGTCCATACAACGTTCGCAATAAGCCAACATCTCCACTCAGAGGCATTCATGCCAATGACACTAGCAACAAATGGGATCGAAACGCTCATTGCGATCAAAGCCAAAATATAAACGGGACGGCCGTAGCGCGACCGCCTGATCATCAGGATCGAGGATACGCAAAAGAGTGTCGCCAAAATCCCAACATTTGTTCCAGCTCCGCTTTCCCACCAAACTGAGGTTGTCACGTGTCGGTCGAATAGGCCGAATACGCCAGCCGAGCTATTGGGGAGCATCGTCGTAATAACAGATATCAACGTACCGAGGACACTTGCTGTGATCAGCTTAAGCATGCTCGGCATTGCCATGAAGTTCGCCCGTGTATCAGTGCGCCATCGACGATCGAAGCTCATTTTTGCTTGCACTCAATGCATTCTCGACAGGAACGACAAATCAAAGATTTATACTGAAGAAATGGAACGGCTCCCACCGGTCCCTGGCAATAGGGACACTTCAATCGGTACAATCTTGCGATAGGAATAAGGAGAAGAAGCGCACTCCCAAAAAACGCTCCCGTCACCAATCCATCGGGAACGCCACTGAGCAGTTCCGTGACAGCAACTACAAAGATCACAATGGTAATAAACCAGAGTACCAGAGCGATCCAGAAAAGACGCTGCTTTCGCGAAACGAGCTTCAGAAATTCACATGTGTTTTCTGTCATGAGTTGCCCAGATGCCGACCTAAAACTCGGTACTAACCGTAGATAGAAGTATTGAGTTCAGAATCGTATAAATTGTTGGCGAGACGGCAGTCGCCGTATATGTATGTCCAACAAAAACGCCGGCGCCAAGACCCACTCCCGGTTTCAATCCCCTCGCGCCAGTAAAGTCCAACCCACCGCAGTAGTTACCGGTCGCAGATGCACCAATACCTGGCCCCCTTGCAATGTCCGCCTCGATGTATTTCTGGGCATCAAATCCCGTTGTGGGCGCGTCCGCGTGCGAGAGAGATAAATTTAATCCAACTCCCACGAATGCACCGGTACCCCCTCCAATGTTTGCCTGATCCTGAATATAAACTGATGAGTTCCATCCATCGATATTCAAACCGATGTTGAAATTCAAGCCTCCGCCGAAGAACGGCGTAATCGCAGTTCCGCCCCCACCCACGATAAGCTGCCAAGCTAAGCCTAATGGGTCAAGTCGACTTATAGGATTTCCGCCTGCATATGCGTAGAAGTTCGTGCCGCCGGCGACTCCGATGGGATCTTCGGAGATGAATCTCCCCATCGTTGGGGAATAATATCGCGCGCGATAGTAATAGAGCCCCGTGGCGCCGTCGTTTTCGCGGCCCGTGTACTGTAGTGGCGTGGCTGCCGTGCCGGTGCCCGCACTATCCCCATAAGGCGAATAAGAATAATTGGCGGTCGTTGCCGCACTACCGTTGGTGAGCGCAACGGTGCTGTTCAGCCCGTCTCGCAGATAGCTGGTCGTTCCGCCCGAACTGATCTGCGCGTAGATCTCATCCAGCCCAGCACCAGCCAGCATCTGACTGCTCGCAATCATGGCCGGATTCTGTCCGTCGTAGAGGTTGGAAGTTGTGACGCCGCTCACAGTTGCGCTGACTCTGCGCCCGAACGCGTCGTAACCAAATGTTGCGGCGCCGTTACTGGTCGCCGTGAGCTGATTGCGAGAGTTCCAGGTGTAGGTTGCGGAGCCGAAGTTGGTAATATTGCCGTTCGCGTCATATGAAATTGATTTACCGCCCCAACCGGTGAGACGGTTGGCTCCATCATAGGAAAGCGACGGCACCGCGGTCGGGGGCACGAACCCAGCGAGGGTTCCGGTCATGGAAGTTCGGCGTCCGCCGAGATCGTATCCGTAGGCCAAGGTTCCGACAGTAGTTGTTCCGTGCATGTAGGCTATCGATGTAATTTGATTTGCATTGTCGAATCCAAACGTGCCGATGATGCTGTTGGGCAATGTAATTGTTGTACGACGTCCGGCGGCATCGTAGCCAAAACCAAGTACATTAGTGCCTTGAGCCAATTGCGCGAGGCGATTGTCGTTATCGAAAGTGTAGTTGATGACCGGCTGTCCGCCGACGGTCATAGTCGCGCGGCGGCCCGCGGTGTCGTATGTGTAGTTGACCCCACCTTGTGGAGTCGTTTCCTGGGTGAGCCGGTCCAACCCGTCGTAGACCCGGGAAATGGTGCCATTCGCGGAATCGACAAACTTCGTCGGGCGATTGCCGCCGTCCCAGGTGATCGCGATCGTTGAAGCGTCTTGAAAAGTAATCAGCGTTGGCCTATTGATACCGTCGTAAGTGATTGACGTGGTTTGGTTCTTCCGGTCAATTGTAGAAGTGCGATTACTCATGCCGTCGTAACTATACGTTTCGCTTTTGCCAGCAGGATCGACGTGGGTTTGGCGCCGGTTGCGTGTGTCATAGGTGAAGGTCTGCTTGACAGATTTCGGATCGGTGACCGTCAGCAGGTTTCCGTTCTGGTCATAGGTCAGGTTGGTTATGCCGCCGATGGCATTTGTAACGCTGGAAAGTTGATTCATGGCGTCAATCGCAAACTGCGTGGAGTTACCCAGCGGATCCGTAATGCCGATCAAGCGACCCACCTCGTCCCCTCCGAAATGAGTTTGACGATTTAATGGGTCAGTAACCATGGAGACACTGCCCGCTGCCCCGTAGGCGATCTGCGTCGCCTGGCCTAACGGATCTATAATCGAAGTCACCAACCCCTGCGAGTTATAGTTGGCCGATGTGGTATTTCCGAGCGCATCGGAAACGGCCACTGAATTGCCGGAGGCGCCAATTGTGATCGCGGTGGCGTGACCTAAAGGGTCGGTGACTCCAGTCAATTGATGGAATGTCGGGTCATACGTCATTTGATACGTGACCGCGTTTGCGGTACCTGCGAGTGACGTGATGCTTGTCAGATCGCCGGATGCGTCGTAGCCGTACACCGTCTTTCGACCCAGCGCATCCATGACTTGCAAAGGCAAGTTAGCAGCATCGTAAGTGGTGCTGATAGTCTGTTGTTCGGGCTTGCCGAGCGCCAATATGGTCTGCGTCGGGTAGCCGCTTGAATTGAACGTGTGTTGTTTGGTGTAGTTTCGGGGATCCGTTACGGTTGCTTGTGTGACGTTTCCATTGGTATCGAGGACATACGAGAATTTCCAGATGGCCCCGTCGGCTAAAGTTTGTTGGCTGACTCGTCCGTTGGTGTCATAGAGATTTTTAGTAGCAGCGTTGCCGCGCTTGTCCGTAACTAAGCTCATATTGTTGGTAGCCGGATCGTATCCATACGATTCGGTGTACCCATCCGCGTCTGTTGCCGAAATCAGATGTCCCTGGGAATCGTAAGCGTACGAGGTCGTGCGTCCCGCATTGTCCACCGCGCTAGTAATGCGATTGAAAGCATCGTAGAAAAATTGAATATACCTTCCGTTCGGTGAAGTTACTTGTGTGACCGGTAACGCTGTCTGTGTCTCCGCGCTTTGCGGGTTCGCCGTCGTTGTTATTGTGACGACATTTCCATGGCGGTCAGTGATGCTGGCGAGTTGGCGAATAGTGCTGTTGGAGAACTGTAGTACCGTGCCGTCTTTTAAGAATATCTGCGAATTGTCCGAGAGCATTACTGAACCACTGAGCGCCGCGACGGGTGAGCCAGGATTTCGATAGCCATCGTTGCGGCCCGGATAGGGTGACAAGAAATATTGCACGCGGGCGCCGTTTGCCAACACCACGTCGATTTCCGACGCGTTGCCAGAGACGCTATAAGGCGAAACAAGCCTCATGTTGTAGGAAAGGTCGGTGCCTACCCCGAACGCATGCACTTGGTTGTCGTTCGTCCGGTACATCCGAGTAAGGGTTATCGGAACGACATCGTTCACGCTCAGATCCGTCACGGTGTGCTCGAAGAGTCCCGTGCCACAATCGACCGGGTCGGCTTCTTTGCAACCGTTAGGGACCGGAGCCGTGCTCGGTTCCTCACCTGGAATGTACTGTGGCGCAGTTGCCGCGCTGAAGTGCATCAACCGTCGGAATGTCACCGAATCGTCCGGCAATATTTGAGTCTGGTCCGGCGAGACTTTGCCATGCCCATAAACATGCCAGCCCTGCTCCGAGATGGCATCGTTCCAGAAATTAAATACTGTGCCCGCAGCGGCGCTCTGATAATTCGGGTAGATCACTTTGACGCCCTTAGTCGCGTCACCGTCCACCCAGGCCCCCGCCGGCTGCAGCGTAAAATAAACGGCAAAGGGTGCAGGCACGGGGGACGGAGCCCGATCGATAGGAATTGGTGTAATGCTGATTTTGGTCACAACCTTGCCGTCGGGATCACGGATCACCGCGCCTTTCGGGATTCTCACCTCGAGCCCCGGCATGGAGGGATGAGTCAAAACAATCTCATGATCCGCGGGTGAGGAAATCGGCACCTCGCTTGCTGGGTCGACTCGCACCAGATAAATGGGATTGGGCAGGACTGAAGTGGTCCCCTGTTTCACCATTACCGGAAGGTAGTGCGCCGTGTAATGACGGCCATTGTTGATCACGCCGGTGCCATCAACCTTGAGCTCGATCGGCCCGGCCGGCACGCCGCCCAACAGAAATCGGCCCTGGCCGTCGGTCGTGGTTGAGCGTGTACCAGCGCTGATACTTGCGCCTGCAAGCGGCAATCCGTTCAGGCGCAATACTTGCCCTGCGACTGCCGTCTGATTTGCAGGAGCCTTGAGTGCGGCTGCGATACGCGCTTCGGTATTCAACGGTGGGTCGTTGGCCAATCCCAGTACGCGCCACGCTCCATGAAGATTTTGCGCTTGGGGAATCCAGTCTTCTGCCATCGAAGTGGGCGATGGGGGTCGCGGAACTGGTAGCTGGGATGCTGTTGCAACAGGTCGTTGGACTGGCTTTTGCACAGCTTTAACTGCTGGGGTCATCGCCGCTGTCGCACCCGGAGTTGCTTGGCGGGTTGTTGGCTCCGTACTCGACGGAGCGGGAGTAATCGATGGGGCTATTGGCGCCGCCTGAGTACTAATCCTTTGCGTCGTGAAGCGAATGCTCTTTGAGGGAAGAGCGTTCCCTCCCTCATCGGTCAGGTTCGTGACGAACAACGTGTAGGTGGTCGCAGGCCTCAGTTCCATCGCTGGAGAAAAGAATGCGAGCATGCCAGCCTCGGCGCCGACCACGGATCCTGCAACTGCACCGGAGGGCCCCACCAAAACGATATTCGCCGTATTCAACTGTGCGATGGGTAGTGGCTTGCTGAAGCGGATCCCTAGGATGCTGTCGAGCGCCACGCTGGCGGCATCGGATTCCGGCAGTGAGTCCGCAAGATATGGAGGCTCGGTACGCGATGCGGAACGGGAGACGACGCGTGAATCGTTTTTGTCGACCGGCCCCTCGAACAGCTTAGTGCCAGAGTTGTAGATCTCACCGTTGGCCAATGCTTGTCCCGTGACCCCCCGGCCACCCCACACTAGAGCTTCCCCATCCGCGAGCAGCTCTGCCTCGTGCGCGGACCGCGCCGCTTGCAGACTCGATTCCACTGGCGCGATCCGCTTGAGGGGATCCCAAAGCTGGACGCTGGATAAAGCTTGGTCATTGGCGTCTCGGCCGCCAGCGATGAGTATCTCCCCATTGGTCAGTAACGTCACCGAGTGCTGTGCGCGGGGGGTGAGCGCTATCGCACCTTCTGAGGTAACTGTACCGTGCAGGGGATCGAAGATCTCGGCACCCTGAACCAGCTGTCCGTCGGGTCCTGTGCCTCCGAAGACGAACACGGTGCCATTTGTCAGGACGGTCGCAGAGTGCCCGCTGCGCGCCGAGATTAAAGTGGCGGGCAAGACTGTCGTCTGCGAATTGGAATACACCGCGATTCGATTGCTCGGTTCGCTGTCGATCTCACCGCCGGTTAGCAGCCAACGTCCGTCCGGCAGCAGCGTCGCCCGCTGCCCCGGCGCGGTAGAAGGAGAGAGCGCAGCAGTCACACTTGGGATATCGATCTTCGATGCCGGCGGTGAAGTATCCGCGCGAGCACCGTCGTTCGCAGCGGGGACTAACGCGGTCAGTAAAACTCCCCAAGGGGCAAACCACCGGACGCTGAGAGCTGACGTGCGAGTGAACATTCTCTTTTTCCGTGAATTCGAACTTAGTGAGTGACTCATTGGTAGGTCACCTGCAGGGTTGCGGTGGCAGGATATTGCGGAACAATCAGGATGTTGTACGTACCCGCGGCGAGACTCGTCAGAGTCAAAGTATTGCCGCTGCTTGTTGTTGTGCTCCCGACACTTGTCCCGGCGGAGTTGTATACCACCACACTGTACAAAGTGTTCGCGGGAATGGCGCTGATGCCGCTGGTCGTCACTGTCACCGTTTGTGCGGGGGTGATGCTAAAAGTAAGCCAGGCACTCTGGCCTTTCGCGGCGAGGGTCACGTTCTGCGGCGTATTGAGCGTCAGTGTTCCAGTCACGTCCTGCGCAGCGGTGAGATTGAAGTTCATCGTCTGCTGCGTGCCCGGCATGACCTGGACACGATAGGTCCCTGTGACCGGCAGGTTCGTGAGACTGAATTCGAGACCCGCTGCAGTGATGTAGTAATAGTTGTAGGTCAGCACCGTGGTGCCGTTGGGCTCGTAAACGTAAACTGTCGCATAGGCCTGCTGCGCGCTCGGCGTGAGTGTCAGTCCCGTTAGCGCCACGCTTAAGTCCTGCCCTGCCGTGCCGGCGAAGTAGAAATAGGCGTACTGACCCGGCTGAGTGGTCGCATAGTTCGTCGTCGTGCCGTTGAGGGTCAGCGTGGGGGCGATACCGGCGGCAACAGTTACCTGCATGGTGGCGCTCGCGCCGTAATAGGGGGCGATCAGCACCGAGTAAGTACCTGCGGCCAGGTTCGTCAGGTTCACCGTTGCACTGCCGACACCGGTAACCGAACCTACGGAGGCGTTGCTCGAGTTGAACACGGTGAGGCCGACATTTTGGCCAGCGGGATTCGTGACGATTGAGCTGGCACTCACCGCGACCGTCTCACCCGCCGTCGCCGTGAAGGTGAGCCAGGTGTTCTGTCCCGGCACGAGCGTCACGTTCTGGGGCGTATTGAGCGACAGCGTCCCACTCACATCTTGGGAGGCAGTGAGATTGAAGCTCATTGTCTGCTGCGTGCCCGGCATGATCTGGATGCGATAGGTCCCGGTGACCGGCAGGTTGGTGAGACTGAATTCGAGACCCGCTGCAGTGATGTAGTAATAGTTGTAGGTCAGTACGGTCGTTCCATTGGGCTCATAGATATAAACTGTTACGTAGTTCTGCTGTGAGTTCGGGGTTAGAACCAGTCCGGTGAGCGCTATGCCTAAATTCTGTCCCGCGGTCCCGGAGAAGTAGAAGTAGGCGTACTGGCCCGGCTCCGAGGTTGCATAATTCGCCGTCGTGCCATTGAGAGTCAATGTCGGCGCTATCCCCGAAGCAAGCGTGACCTGCATGGTGCCGCTCGCCCCATACGAGGGAACGATCAGCACGGAGTAGGTGCCTGCAGCGAGGTTTGTGAGATTCACTGTAACGTTGCCGGTACCGGTCGCGCTGCCGACAGACGTGCCGCTCGAGTTGTAAACGGTGAGCGCAACGCTCTCCCCTGCGGGAGTCGTTACGATTGACGTGGCGCTCACCGCAACCGACTCATTCGCCGTCGCCGCGAAACTGAGCCAGGTATTTTGGCCCGGGACGAGCGTCACGTTCTGGGGTGTATTGAGCGCGAGCGTGCCGCTTACATCCAGCGAGGCGGTAAGATTAAAACTCATTGTCTGCAAGGTGCCTGGCATGACCTGGACGCGATAGGTCCCGGTGACGGGCAAGTTGGTCAGAGTGAACTCCAGACCCGCTGCGGTGGTGTACAAGTAGTTGTAGGTCAGCACGGTCGTGCCGTTGGGTTCGTAGATATAAACTACTGCGTAGTTCTGCTGCGAGCTTGGGGTTAGAGTCAGTCCCGTGAGCGCTATGCCCAAATCCTGTCCCGCGGTCCCGGAGAAGTAGAAGTAGCTGTATTGACCGGGTTGCGTCGTTGCATAATTGGCCGTCGTACCATTGAGGGCCAACGTCGGTGCTATGCCCGCGGCGAGGGTCACTTGCATAGTGGCGGGCGCGCCGTAACCCGGAACAATCAACACCGAGTAGGTTCCCGCCGCGAGGTTCGGAAGATTAACCGTCGCACTACTGGTGCCCGTGGCATTCCCTACCGACGTGCCGCTGGAGTTATACACTGTCAGCGAGACGTTTTGATTTGCGGGATTGGTAACAATTGAGGTCGCGCTGACCGCCACGGTCTGGCCTGCCGTCGCGCTAAATGTCAGCCATGTATTTTGGCCCGGCACCAGCGTGACACTTTTCGGAGTATTGAGCGCAAGCGTTCCCGTCACGTCCTGCGAGGCGGTGAGATTGAAGCTCATCGTTTGCTGCGTGCCCGGCATGACCTGGATGCTGTAATTGCCCGTGACAGGAAGGTTGGTCAAAGTAAATTGACAACCGGCCCCGGGATTCGTGATGTAACAGTAGCCATAGGTCAGCACGGTCGTGCCGTTGGGCTCATAGATATAGACGATCGCATCGGTCTGCTGCGAGCTCGGCGTAAGCGTCAGTCCGGTAAGCGCTATACCCAAATCCTGGCCCGCGGTGCCGGAGAAAGTGAAGTAGCCGTTCTGACCGGGTGCCGGCGTTGAGTAAAGATTGGTACTTCCCGTTAGTTGCAGCGCCCCACCGACCTGCGCCTCGAGCGTCGCCTGGAGAGTCGCGGTTGCCGGAGTCTGCGGCACTATGACAACGGTGTAGATTCCGGCTGGGAGGTTAGGAAGATTAAACGTCGTGCCGGTTGCGCTCGCGCCGCTCGCAATGCTGGTGCCGAAGGAATTGTAGACGGTAGTACTGTAGGAGGTGCTTGTCGGACTTGCGCTGATGCTGCCGACATTCATGGCAAACGTTTGGCCGGCTGTGGCTGTGAAGGACAAAGCGGCGCCCTGGCCCATCTTGGCCAGACTGAGGTTTTGCGCTGTGCCTGCGATCAGCGTGCCCGTAAGGTCTGCCGACAGTGTCACTTGCATGGTTGCCGTGGCGGGGGCCGTTGGAACCAGTGTCACCACGTAAGTACCAGGCGGCAGGTTCGGTAAATTAAATTCCGAATTCGCCGTGACTTGGCCGGTTATGACAGTGCTTTCACGTTGATTGAAATTCGCTACCGTCACGGTGAAGGCGGTGCCGGCCGGCAAGGCAGCTAGACTCGTCACGGCGAGCGCGAACGACTGCGGCGCCTCGCCCGTCACCGCGAAAGTCAGAGATGCGCTCTGGCCCATTTCACTCAAGGTCAAGTTGAGGGGCGTTCCCGCGGTCAGTGCGCCCGTTACATCGGGTGACAGGTATGCCGTCGCGCTGAGTGTTTCCTGGCCTTGAGCTAGCACGGTTGCGACGTAGGTTCCTGTACTGGGCAGCGACGACAAATGAGCAACGCAGGATGAGGCACAATTGGCGCCCCAATTCCCCTGGTTATTCGGAGAAACGACCTGCACGATCGGTGAACCCGTATTAGGCGTCTTAACCACGTTGCCCAGCGCCAGCGTGTAGCTCTGACCAAATATTCCTGAGAATGTGTAGTAAGCGTTCTGGCCGAGGAGCGTGGTGTTGATGTTGACGCCGGTACCAGTCGCTGGGACCGGCTCAGCCGCGCCCGATATCAACGTCAGCTGCATTGAGGCAGTCGAGGGGGTCAAGGTCGTCACGGAGACCGTGTAGTTGCCGGTGAGAGAGGCGGGCACATTGAGGTTCGCCGCACTCGTCGGATATGCCGCCGCGACCAATGAATTCGTCGGGTCGTACACGTCCACGGTGTAATAGGAGCCGGCCGGCACCGCGGTCATTCCGCTGACCTGAACCGCAAAGTCCTGACCCGCGGTTGCCGTGAAGGTTAGCAGCGCATTCTGTCCCGGCGAGGACAGAGCAAGGTTCAGAGGTGTGCCAGGATTCAGCACCCCGGTGACGAGCGGACCTGCACTCGCGGTGAAATTCATGGTGGCCGAACCGCCCGGCGTGACGGTCACCGAATAGTTACCGGATTTCGCGGCCGTCAGTGCCACGAGGCATGTCGTGCTGCTCGTGCAATTGCCGTTGTTGACATTGGTGCCGGCGGGATCGTAGATCTTTACCGTATAACTCGTGACAGTGCTCGGCGTCATCACCATATTGCTAAATGCGAGCTCAAAAGTCTGAAGCGCCGCCGCGCTGAATGTGAACTGCGCGCTTTGACCAGCGGTGGTCGTGCTTAAATTCTGTGATGAGCCGTTGTCGGGCGAGTTGCTGGACACGGTCAAGCTGAGCGAGCCTGCGCCAAATCCATAGGGTTGTGGCGTCTGCTGCAGCAGCACCGTGTAGGTGCCAGCGGAGGTCAACGGCCCGATGTTGAGGCTCGATGTACCGCTGCAAGTTGGCGAGCAAGGGATGGCGTTGAAGCTTCCCGTGCCGACAACTGCGCCGGAGGGACCGAGGACCGATATCGTCGCGCCCTGCAAGAGACTTGCGCTCTCCGCGACGCTAACGGTTAGATACTGTCCCACTGCACCGCTGAAGGACTCTTGCACACCTTGACCTGCGGCGAGCGTGAGATTGGTCGGGGTGCCGAGCGTGAGTGTGCCTTGAATAGCCGCTTCCAGGGTGACGGCCATGCTCCCGCTCCCGGGCTGTGATTGGAAGCCGTTACCCTGCTGGAAGACCAGGGTGTATTGGCCGTTCGCCGGTAGCGGACCCATGTTGAGATTGCCCGCACCATCACAACTAGTGGTGCACGAACTGCCCGTATACGTGGTCGTCCACAGAACGGCTCCCGTAGGGGATAACAACTGAATCGTTCCGGTGTTCGGTACGTTTGCACCTTGCGCGGCGAGCGCCACCGATAGGCGCTCGCCCGCCGTCCCGCTGATCGTTTCCGTGAATCCCTGGCCGCTTGCGAGAGGGACGTTCGATTGTGATCCCACAGTCAACGTCCCCGATGCAGTGATCTCGGGAGTGACCATGACAGTCCCAGAGCCCAGCCCTGCGGAACTTGTCGCCTGCTGCAAAACTACGGTGTAGTTGCCACTGACTTCGAGCGGACCGAAATTCAAAACCGCATTGCCAAGAGTGGTGGGAAGACCGGTGTGACCGTTAAATGCGGTCGATGCGACCAGCGCGCCGCTGGGATCAAAGATTGATGCGGTGCCGTTTGTCGGCGCGCCGGCGCCGGTCGCCTGGAGCGCAACCGACATCGATTGACCTGCAGTACCCGCGAAAGTCTCTTCGAATCCTTGGCCGCCGGCGACCACGACCGGGTTGGACGTACCTACGGTGAGCGCCCCGGTCACAGGCAAAAGAACGGAGAGAGTAAATGCGCCGGAGACTGCCGACGCTCGGGGATTTTGCTCGAAGAGGACGGTGTAGGTGCCTGTCGTCGGCAGAGGACCGGCGCTCACAACGCCTTGCGGGTTACAGCCTCCGCCACATGTAGAGGTAGTCCCGGAGGCGAGCGTCGTCCCGTCCGGCGCAACGATTGCGAGCGTGCCAACGGTATTCGCGAAGGCGCTTGAAAAGACCGCGGATGCCGAGACGTATTGACCCGCAGCGCCGACGAAGGATTGCGATGCGGCTTGACCTGCGAACACCAAGGTGACATTTGCCGGTGTGCCGACGGTTACCGTTCCGGTCACGGGGGTGCTGAGCGTCAGCGCGAAGGTGTTGCTCGCCGTGCTTGATTGTGAGGCGATGAGCGAATAGATGCCGGTCTGGGTTAGGGGTCCTGCGGAGTAATAGAGCGTGGTCCCGCAGGTGGGGCAGAGTCCCGCGTACGTGCTCGCAAGCGTCGTCCCGTCCGGCTGCAGAATCGTGAGTGTCAGCGTCGAGTTGGCTCCCGTCGTTTCTGCGGCAGCCAGCGAAAAGACCTGACCCGCCGTGCCGGAAATCGTCAGCGTCGTGGGTGCCGTGCCCGCGAGGGTGAGGCTTCGCGCGCCTTGATTGGGCGCTAACGTGGTCGTCGCAGCCGAAGTCAGGGCGGCGGTGAAGGCTCCCGTTGCCGCGGCGGGCGGCGTGACTAAGATGGTATAGGTGCCGTTCGCCGGTAATGTCGGCGACATTGTTAGACCGGTGGTGCTTAGTGACTGGTTAAGCAGTGTGCTGCCGTTCGGCGTCTTCAACACCAGCGTCGCGGCGGCGGACAATGTGACGCCGCTGAACGACAGCATCACGTTTTGTCCTTGCGTACCGCTGAAGGTCAGGACACTGTTTTGGCCGGGCACAGTTAGTGTCTGAGTGGTAGGAGTTCCATTTAGGGTGAGCGCGCCGGTGACCGGGCCAATGACGCTGAAGGAAACGCTGCCGCCCTGCGTGCCGTATGGGTAGAAATAAACCGTGTACCGACCCGTGACCGGTGTGGCTACTGGTAGACTTTGTCCCGACGCCGTGAAATTTAAGCGCGCCGCGGTGGCTCCATTCGGGGCAATCACGGTGCCGACGATGGTGCCGGGTGTGGTCTGGGTATTTGCGACAAGTTCTATGAGTTGGCCGGCCGTCGCATTGAATGCCATCAATTGCGACGTCGCAGTTGGTGTGGCAAATGTCACGGGCGCCGCCCCCACCGTCGTAATGATCGGCGCGGGAATTGCAGCCGCGGAAAGGACCAAATCGGTCGCGCTCGTAGCCGATCCGCTAGGGGTGGTCACGGTGATCGGTGCAGACATTGCGGAGAACGTGCTCGTGCTCTGAGTCCCCGCACCAAAAGTTGGAACAACGAAGGTGAGGGACGTTGGGGTCGCGGAGACGACCGTCGCGGCCGTTTGATTGACCTGAACCTGGTTGTCCGCGAGGACTGATTGAAAGCCACTTCCGGTGAGGGTCACCCTGCCACCCGTTATCGCGATCGGGGGCGTGAACGATGCAATCGTTGGTGCACCCGTCGCGGCGGTGACCGCAAATGCAGTTGTGCTCGACACCGTTGTCGAGCCGGTCTTTACGGTCACAAGACCATTCGTTGCGTTGGTTGGGACGCTCACTACTAACTGGGTGCTAGTCGCAGAAATTACAGTAGCCGTTATGCCATTAAATTGAACGGTGTTTGAAGACGGCGTCGTCGAGAAACCCGAGCCAAAAATGGTGACGGTGGTACCCGGACCGCCTTGGAGCGAGGAAAGATTCGAGACCGCCAGCGTTGCTGTGGGACTCGACGATACGGATGTAATGTTCCCGGCGGCATCGTAGGTGTAATTCTCGACGATGTTCAGCGCTGCTACATTCGCCTGGACGAGACGTCCCAGTGCGTCGTATCCGTAGGTGACGGCACTCGAGACGCTGGCTACCAGCGTCGTGGCGGTCGCGATATTCGAGACGGGGCTCGACGTGCTATTGGAGTCCGTTGAGTAGACCTGATATCGATACGCCGTAGCCGCCGTTAACCCGGAATCGGAATAGCTGGTCCCGCTCGAGACGCTTCCGACTTGCGCGAAATTAGTACAACTGCTTCCGGAGCAGCGCTGGATGATGTACGCAGTGATTGTTGCGCCAGTGTCGGTAGAAGTGGTCCACGTGAGGTTTGTCTGCGTACTCGATACACTTACCGCCGAGAGCGATCCGGGCGCCGCCGGCGGCGAAGCCAGGGCGGTTGCGCTCAGCACTAAACCCATCGCTGCGAATGTGCAGAGAATACTTTTCGCGCGCGGTGTCATACTTGGCTCCGTCTCATCGGGCTGCGAGTACTAGCGAGTCTTATCGTGTCAAGACACAAAACCTTTCGCGGCCGACTCCGCATGTTCGTCGTCGCACTCTTATATACGTGGGTGGCAACTACGCCCGCGCTGGCTGACGCCCCTCTCGGGCTGCCGCCGTTGCCTGACGCTAAAACGTCACCTGCACTCGTTGAACTCGGACGGAGAGTCTTCATGGATCGGCGCTTCAGCGTCAACGGAAGTCTCAGCTGCGCGACGTGCCACATCCCTGAGCGGCAGTTCACCGATGGCCGTGCTACGGCTCGCGGGCTTGGCGGAAAGGAACTCACGCGAAAGACTCCGAGCTTGTTGAACGTTCGTTATCAGACCAGCTTATTTTGGGACGGCCGGGCGAAAGATCTTGCGACTCAAGTTCGTACGCCCTTTTTAGGACCTGCCGAACATGGCTTGCGCAATGAGCAGGCGGTCGGTGAGATCGTTCGCCAAGATGATTCCTACGCCAGCGCATTGGCTCGCCTCATGCACGTTCCGAAGAATGAATTGTCGTTGCGAGAAGTCGGCGCTGCTCTCGTTGCGTTCGAAGGAACGCTGCTTGCGGGTAATTCGCCGTTCGATCGATATCTATACGGGCAGGATCTGAAAGCAATGACGCCTGCCGCGGTACGCGGACTCGCGCTTTTTCGAGGGCGGGCTCGATGCGCCTCTTGCCACCAAATCGGCGAAACCTCGGCGCTTTTGACCGATCGGGAATTCCATGCATCACCCCTCTCGATCCCCGAGTCCGCACTTGCGCAGTTGGGCGCTCTTACGGAAAAGGTTTCGGTGATGCGCGCTCGAGGCGACATCGATGGGCTTAACGCGATGGTTGCCAGTGATCGTGACATTGCGGCGCTCGGCCGCTTCGTGGTGACACTCCAACCTAAGGATATTGGGGCCTTCAAAACTCCCTCACTGCGCAACGTCGTGCTATTGGCGCCTTATATGCACGACGGCAGCATTGCGCGGCTTCCTCAGGCGATTGAAATCGAGCTCTACAGTCGGACGGAGCAAAATTATCCACTGGTGCTCACCGAAGATGAGCGGGCGGATTTGCTGCAATTCTTGGAGGCGCTGACCTCGCGCTGAACAGGCAGGCGAGTAAGCGGAAAGGCCGGCGCGCGCGCCAAACACGCTCGCGCGAGCAAGTACCACGCTGGTGAACCATCCCCTTCCACCCGGAACTCCCTTTCTGTCCTTGGCGGCTAAGATCCCATGAGTGTTAACGGCTTCCGCGCGCACTCGTCTTGTTGGAGCCGATCATACGAAAGCGAGTGATCTCTGGCAAGCGAACCGGACACTCATTCATTTGTTTCTACGCCTGATTTTTGCTATAGCGACGTTTGCTGAGAAAAACCCTCAAGGTCCATGAAAGTTTTTTGATGCAGGAGGGCCGGCGCTTTCTTCTCGTTACTAAGATCTAGATTAGTTAGGAGAAACACTCCGCACCTCACTTCTGGCAAATTTAGCTGACTCGTCGAAGCAGTGCCAAAGGGCCGGGAGTGGATCAAGGAAAAGGCTGTGCTGGCGAGCAACTGACAGCTGTTGCTCCCCAGCTAACTCGTTGAGCCCTGTGCCTCCCCCAGCCGTCGATTCGTTCACTTTCTCGTACAATACGCTCACGAATTTTGGAGATGCGATCCACCCGAAGATCTTCATCGACTGTCATCAGTCGGATTTGGCGAAACGAACGAGCCGAGCGTTTAGCTTACAGCAGGATCCGTCGGTTGCGATTGTCGGCGCGCTCCGATAGACACGGACGCTCATTCGACGATACTGGGTATTACTCTCGAACCGCCCCAAGGCGCTGACGAGACCAGAGCTGAAGGATTGACTGAGGACTCAGATGAGCAAATCCGCTAAACGCGACGAGACGGTTGTCTTAACTCCTGCCTGGGAGTCTCTGTTTCTTGTCTGCAAGGATTGTCGCCGTCGCAAAGATGGTCCGAAACATCTGAAAGCGAAGGCACTGGCGAAGGAAATAAAGCACCGGACGAAAGACAGCGCGCCGCGAACGCGGGTCATTCTCACCACCTGCTTGAAACTCTGTCCAAAGAAGGCAACTTCGGTGGCGTTTGCAGGCCCTCTCGCGAAGCCGCGCATTGCGGCGATTAAATCGAGCGCTCAGCTGCAGGACGCCTTGGCGCTGTTGCTCGATCGACGTGGCTAGAGGCTACACAAGGCAACGGTGGGCGGTGGCAGCTAGTGCCTTAAATGGGTTGATCCTTTAGGGCTCAGGTGCATGGGGACGGCCTCCGAATCGCCACAGACTTCGTCGACCAGCAACATAGGCCATGGTGCCTAGAGTGCCCGCAAGGACGTACGGCCACGAGCGTCGGCAATCTGGTTGCTCGTTCTACGCTCAAGACTGCCGCAACTCACTGAACCGAATAAAGCCAGGCGTTTTTTACTGCGCCATCCGCGGGCCGCGCGCCGTAACCACCGGCGATTAGAACTTCACCGGTTTTAAGCAAGGTGGCGGTCGAAAACTGAAAGCCGTTTAGCGCGGGCGATTCTATCGGACGAAATAGATTGGTGGAGGCTTCGTAGAATTCCGGCTGCTGACTACCGCCGGCCACCAGGACGTTGCCATTGGGCAGCATGACGACCGAAGAATGAATTTTATAACGCTTTTGAATCATGGTTGGACCCGCGGAAAAGCGCTCCGACCTCGGATCAAATAGCTCCGTCGTATCGTAACGCGCTCCGGCTGGATATTGATCGGAGCCGCCGATGATAAGCGCGCGGCCGTCGCGGAGGGCGACACTGCTGAGCTTATATCGGGCGTGTGCCATCGAGCCGACCAGATGGAATTGGTTGATTGATGGATCATATATCTCGGCGGATTGTAGAATTCTCTCGCCACTGCTAAATCCCCCAGCGACGAGTGCCTTGCCGTCGGCGAGAAGCACTGCCTTAAAATAGCTACGCGGGACTTGCATCGATCCCGTGGATATGAAGTGTCCGGATTTTGAGTCGTAAAGTTCACTGTCAACCATAGGCTCGCCATCGGGAACACGGTTGCCGCCACAAATCAGGACATTGCCGTCCTTCAATGTCACGGCTTCGGCGTGATCGCGGGGTTTCAACATGGAACTCGTGCGGATGAAACGATTGGCTGTCGGGTCGAAAAGTTCCGCGGTAGCAAGATTGGTGCTCCCGTCCCAGCCGCCTGCGATGAGCACTCGACCGTCCGGCAGTAGAGCGCCGACGGCTCCAACTCGCTTGGCAGCCATGGGTGCAACACGGATAAAGGCCGATTGCGCGGGATCATAGACTTCCGCCGAAGCTAATACGACGCCGTTTGCCTGCATGCCACCGGCCAAGAGGACTCGTCCGTCGTTTAGCAATACAGCGCTGTGATCGAAACGGGCTTCCTCTGTTGCCATGGTTGGGGTGAATGTGCCGGCGTTCAGGCTTAAGACGCCAAGAACGGGAAGGTAGAAGGCGAGGTTCATCATGGGTCTCCTGCGTTGTGCCTTTGCTGACAAATAATGACGCGCGCGACAGTAAGAAGACAGCGCGAGAGGATGAGAGCCCCATGGCGACGACACTATCGCGTCATGTCAAGAAGGCCCCAACCCCGAACCGTCCGACCAAACGAATCACACTCCAATGCCGTCTGTCACCTACAAGGACGTGCCTGATCGCTAAGAGTTCAGAATTTTACTTCTGGCCGAAAGCGCCAATTTGTTGTCCAACTTTCGGCAATCGTCGGAATCTGGCAAGTCTCGCCTCTGCGGTCCATCGCGAAGGGCAGCTTTCCGAGCCTAGATCGCCGATGCCTCTTCTAGCATCCAAGGCACTCGTTCCGTATGAAACTCGATTTGGACCAACGCTGTCCGGCAAATACCTGAAGCGATGGGGCACTCGATCTGCACATCCAATGTGAAGCCCGGCGCAAGTTCCACAATGGGGAAATCACCGGTCTTGGCAAGTGCGCCTACAAAATGAAACCATCCGCCGTAGTCGTGAAAGCCGGAAGCCAGGCGAGCGTTGTGATAAACCTCGCCGTCCTTTCGACTATCAATTCCCAAGCTATCCAAGAGCTCCTTGAATGCTTGCGGATATACCTAAGCGCGGGCGGCAACGAAATTGCGGCAGCCATTGCACACGCACACGTCCGAGCGTCCATGAATAACCCTCGCATAAGAGTCAATCGTCGCTTGTCGATCACAACTAAACTCCCATTCACCGAAGACGCCCACATGAATCCTCGACTGTTGATCAAATTTTACATCCCCCTGGACCGACCAACCGTCGCCCATCGGCGGGTCGCGACCCCAAGCCGTCCGTGGCCACGGTCGGCTTTGCGGCCTTTCACCTAGCGCGCCATGAAACATCCGATCGCGTTCCTCGCACGTTGAAGGTGCACGGCGGATTTCCTGAAAAAGCCAGGACAAAGTCATTGGACGTTGGGTCAAAATAAAGCTCATAACCTCCCCTGTCGTCCGCGACCAGGAAGCACTCACGCATTAACGGTGCCTCCTCACCTCGCTGCTGTGCGACGTTGTCCCGAATCTTGATGAGGCGCGCAACCGGTTCTACGAGCGCCGCACGCATCGCCGCAAGTTGCTGCGTCACCCACTCTTGTGGCATTGGTGATCCCAAAGCCGCCGGATGATGTTCGTAGACATAGGAATCGATCTCTTGCTCAATCGCCCGTCGAAGGTTACTAGTGTCCATGGGACCTAACTATTAAGTGGGCGGCAGATCCGCGGCGATCGATGCGAAAGATAGCCGTTAGCCTACCGCGGGCCGCCAGGTTTTGGCCAGGAGTCGTCTAACGACCAAAACCGCCAATCAGTTGCGACGGCTTTCGGGTGTTCTAAGCCGGTTCATAAAACCCCCAAACCCCATTTGAGTACTCGCCAGCCGCGAACCTAATCGCCCTTCCGTCGATGTCCAATTCGTACACAAACATCGTATGACGCCTTTTGACAGGTAATATCACGGGATAATACCTGGCCGGAAGATTCGTGAGGAGCTGTTTACGATGCTAGAACCCCACGCCCCGCATGAACAGATCCATTCTTGGAAGAGCTTTGCAATTCACATCGCAGCGATCGCGGTTGGTCTACTGCTCGCCTTTGCGCTCGAACAAAGCGCCGAAGCCATTCACCACCATCATCAGCGGCGCGCCTGAGATGCAGATGCAAGGAGTTCTCCAATCCGACATTCGTCTCGACGAGCGAGATTTCAATCAGCTGAGGTCCATGCGCGCTTACTTCCTCGATCTACGAGCAGCCATTATCGCGAAACTTCATGGAACAGCAGGAGCGCCGCAGCCTCCAGTTCGCGATTCGCGGATGGCGATTTTCTTGGCCTTTCCCAGTCTCGCGCCGTATGAGGCGTCTCAAAGAGATGGTACGGTCGCTTACTTGCCGGCAGACCACATCCGGCTTTACAACCGCCTCGCAGTTGCGCGCGATGTGATGGTAAAGGATCGCGACAAGTGGTTTAGTGGCATCGGTACGCTCGAAGCGTTCCAACAACGCTTTGCCGTTTCTGAAGGCACCATGGAAGGAGGGGCTGTCGTCACGGCTCCGGATATCGAGTCTTTGTCGAGCGCGGAACTCGGAGAGTACCTTGCAGACGTGTCAGTCGTTATTCAGGACATCAATATCCTGTGTGCGCGCTTAGATCTCCTGGACCTGGAGATCCGTGCTCTTCTCGCTGGCGCGCGTACGGAAGATGAGCTTATCAATGCCAGTGTTCGATTGCGACCGCGCGGCTTCGGCATGCAAGTGGAAGATTCCGCAGTCAAGTAGCACGGAATTCACTTCCCGATTGCGGACATCCGTGACCGGCAACTACGGGTCCGAGAGTACTCATTGGCCGCCTGTGACGCGTCATCGTCGCGCGTCGGCTGGGATCGTGCCGCTGGCGTAGCTCGCGTCATCCACTGGCTCGTCGCGACCCCAAGCCGTCGCTGGGCAGTGTCGGCTTTGCGGCACCCTACCTACAGATCAGCTTGACGCCGAGACTTCCAACGGTCCCTGAGAGCTATGGCGCACAGTCCGGCAGCGATAGTTACCACAAGTAATACCAGCCACCAGCGTGCATCAAAGTGCCACAACGCGAATGCGCAATACAACAGGTAAGCGCCGCCGATTTGTTTGGGCATCCTCTCTCGCCAAAACCAATTTTCCCAAGGAAACCACAAGACGATGGGAAGCACGATGAGAGGAATCAGAGGCAAGAGAATGAAAACATCGAGCGTCGTCAGATGTTGCAGTCCCAGCCAATGCGCAAGGCCGTCGTTGGCCTGTGCCCATTTGTCCGGCTGGCTGTAGAAGTCCTCTTCCTTGATCGTCATCGCGGCCCCTCCAAGCGGACTAGCGAGTATCAGCTTACCGCAGGCCGGGAGCGGCCGCTAAGTGGCAGTCAGTGCAGTGCACGCATTGACCGATATTGGCCGCCTTCTGCCCGATGCGATTTATCGAGTGCGCCACTGGCGCGCCACGGACTCTGCGGCCGATGGCGACCGGCTGCTTTAAGGCAAGTTCTTAAAGTCCAATCCGGACCTTACGGAGTGCCACGTAACCAGTTTGCCAGGGGTCGTAGGGCGGAGTAGCACCCCCAGTAATACAACGGAAAGATAACCAGAATTGATCCATGCGCTAGCGCCCATGCGTGGATTAACGGAAGGTGATACGCGTCGGCCACGAAGGCTCCAACAACGACTAACCCGAAAGTCAAAAAAAAGGCCGCCGTAATGTGGAGGGCCTTAACCACCATGGCATTCATTGGGCGCTCACAATCCTTGTATGAAACGTGTATTGCATCTTCGCATGACGAATGTCCGCAAACTAGAAATCGGTTCGCCATTGCAGACTTGGCCGATAGCCGCTAATGCTTTCCCTTTCCTACTCGCCCTCCACGATAACCGCGGTTCTACGCGCCGATTTCTTGCTGATGGTGAGGATTTGCTGATATTCGGGCGAATCGAGGCAGCGGTTCGCGGTTTCAACATCGGGAAACCGGACAAGCACCAGTCGGCTGGGAGACCAGAGATCGGTCTCGCGAAGGGTCATACGCCCTCCTCTGGCTAAGTACTCGCCCCCGAAGTTTTCAACCAGAGGTCTGGCTTTCACTTTGTATTGCTCATATAGATCGGGGTCGCTGAGTTGAGTGTCTACGATGAGATAGGCGGCCATGCGTGGCTCCAGGGTGTTGGATGATCGATTTAGGCTAGGGCAGGCTGAGAGTGTGCGCTATCTGGCGCGTACCTGGATCGTGGCGCTGAGAGCACTTGGCCACCAGTTAGGCTTTGTGTATTAGTCGTCATCAATTGCAATTTCCGCTAGTACTTCTCCAGTTCTGGCCACAATATAGAGTAGCGCTCTCATGGTTGTTAGGCGATTGGGCGCAAATCTGAGCAGTACGCGTTTCCCGGCTGGTTAATCTCTAGACTCTAGTACAGGTAGGGGTAAAATTACGACCAGCGGCGGCGCTGTGTTAATTCCTCGCAGCAGTACCTGAACATTGGCGGTCCCGATGCATCATTGGCTTGGCGCAACTCTCACATGCGTGGTTTTGAGCGTTCCGGTCGAGTCCCAAGCCGCTCCCGTGCCCCCCGTTCCCGAAAATCCACGACAGGCGCAAACGGCTTGGAGATTCAATCTCGAGACACGCTGTCCGGAGCTTCGGATCACTGATGTGGGAACCAAGGCGGTGGTTGTTTTCTGGCTCTCAAGCAATGGTGCGCCGTCACACATCTCCATCAAGTCGTCTTCGCGTTCGGATGTTCTGGATTCAGCGACGATCAGCTGTGTCTCCGGGCTTCGATTCGCGCCCGCAACCACGCTCGGCAACGGCGAGCCGATCGACTCGTGGCAGCAGATTGCCTTGACTTGGGCAAGTCGCGCATCTGAATCGGGCGCGGGAGCGCCGGCTAAGACAACGGCGAATGCGAAACAGGATGACTCGCGTGGCGGGACTAACAACGTGACAGTGCATGTCTGCGTTGATGCAGCCGGAAAACTCGAACAGGACCCGACGATTGTACACTCTTCGGGAATAGCATCTCTCGATCAGGCCGCGGTGCGAATTGCGGCATCCGGTTCTGCTTACTACCGGCCAGACACTTCGCCGAATGGGCCGCCCGCGTCCGGCTGCGCGCAGCTGACGATCAAGTTCGACACGAAGTAACTCGGGATTCACCCAAAGCGAATTAAGAGCACCGCGTAGTAGAGGGCCTGACCGAAGTGTCGGCCAAAGCGGTCAGATATACAACCACTCGAGCTTCCGCTCTTGGCTGCACACTGCCTTCGACCGACGGCCCGATCTTCGAACGCCAGGACCTTGCGGCGCGAGAAAGTGCGTCTCGAATCGCGCGCAGAATTTCGTTCAACCAAGCCATTACGCTTCCAACCACTTAGTGTATTTTTCCGACAAGCCAGGGATGATCACACGCCCATTAAGGGTTATTTATGGGAAAGTTCTTCCGGGCAAGGGATTCAGAGCTCAGCCCGACCGTGCTGCTACAAATGGCGGCACGTTGGAAGCACGGCGCGCCGGCACCAGCACGGCGGCCTGACCGAGTACGAGCATGGCAACTACGCCTAGACCTACGTAGAACGGCGGAAGACGCATCATCTCGTAATGCCTCATCAGCCAATCGCTGAGGCCAAAGGCAAACAGCGTACCGACTATTGCGCCGCCGCCGGCGATAAGCAGGTTCTCTATCTGAAAGTAACGCAGTATGTCGATCTTTCTTGCACCAATGGCCCGCCTCACTCCAATCTGCCGGGTCCGCTGACCTACCCACAAACTGGTCAGACCGACGATGCCCGCGGCGGTCACGCTCAACAGAATGAGGCAAATGACGCTCATCAGCACTGCAATGCCGCGCTCATGGCCAAAATATCGCGCGCGCAACTCGGAAAACGAATGGATACCGGCGCCGTCGGGCATGTGGCGCATCGGGTTCACTGCAAAAAGTGCCTTATGGATCTCGCGGATTGCCTCCGCCGTGCGGCTGGGGCGCACGCGCGCCACATAGGCCACCCAGAAGCCATCAGTTCGCAGCGGCTCAATCACCGCGTTGAATACCCAACTGCTGTTTTTGTCCTCCGACATCGGAATCTGCAACCGCTCGACAATGCCCACAATCGTGGCCGGCTTGCCGTCCTGATACACCTTTTGGCCGAGCGCGTTGCCACCTGGAAAGAGTTGGTCGGCGACGGGTTTGCTCACGATCACGACGGGTGAGTCCGGGTGGCTGGCATGTCCGTGCTGGATCTCTGTAGCGACAAAGTCGCGGCCAGCGATCAGATGCAGGCCGAAGGTCGCCCGCAAGTGCTCATCGCCGTAGTAATAGGCCGCCCGTACCACTTTGCCTTTGCGGTCCGCATCAAGAGAAATATCGCCGGCGTCAAAGCCCCCGAGCTGCGGGATAGCGCTCGATGCAGCGACATCTTGCACATCCGGGAGCTTGCGCAGCGTTTCCAGGTCCGTCCGTTGCAGGGCATCGAGCCTCTCGATCGTGGCGGCATCGTCGCCACCAGATTGGGCTGTGAACTTCTGCTGAATCCGGATTAGCCCATCTTCATCGACGCCGGTCGGGCGACTCATTCGCTCGATGGTATGGCCGATAACGGAGAAAGCATTGGCGACAATCGCCAACGTCAGCGCGATCTGCAACACAGTGAGTATCACAGGGGCTTTGTGCCGCCGTAATGCCACCAGGACGGGATAGACGTTCACGGCGCGATCCTCACGGGGTTTTGAGCTGCAATGCAGGCGGTACACGCGAGGCCCGATATGTAGGGTAGATCGCTGCAAGCAGGGTGGCAGTCACGGCAAGCAGGAGCGTGAGCAACAGCAACGTAGGGTCGATTCGCGCCAGAGCGGCGAGATGAGCAGGCATCACCACGCCGACCTCAAGCACGCCGATGGCCGTGAACAGCAGCCCGAGGAGGCCGCCTCCGGCGCCGATCACTGCCGCCTCGGTGAGGAATTGGGCATAGAGGGCCGAGCGCGATGCGCCGAGTGCACGCCGCACGGCGATCTCCCCGCTGCGCCCCAGAAACTTGGCCAGCAGCAGCGCCACCGTGTTTACGAGGCATACGACGAGCAGGCCTTGCGCCACTAAGAGTGACAGCCGGGTATTGCTGGGCACCACATGCAGATAGTCGAGAAATTCCATCACATCGCGCAGGCGATTGTTCGGTTTCCACTGGAAGCGGCCTAGCTGTTGCTGCTCGCTTGCATAAGCATCGAGGTACTGCCGGTACGCCTGCACGGCCTCTGGCTTATCGATTTCAACCATGAAAGGGAACCATACGCAGTCCGAACGCAGAAGCGCCGGGAAATCACTGCCCGAATAAGGACCATCCTTGCAATCAGCGTGGGTTTGGTTGATGACGTTGTTTGTAACCTCGAATGTAACCGGGAAAAAAAAGTCTGGCTCGGCACGTTGATACCCGACGAGTGCGAAGAATTCCGGTTGCGGATTCCAGTGCTTGATAACACCCACGACGCGATAATCCTTGTTGTCAATAGCAATGGTCTTGCCCACGCTGTTGCCGCCGCCGAACATCTGCTCGTTGAAGTGATCGCTGATCACCACCAGCGGGATCGCATCATCGTCCCTGCTCCAGCCGCTGCCGTAATGAAACGGCAGATCCAGCATGGGGAAAAAGTCGCTGTGGACCGCATAGCCACGGGTTTCGATCTGGCTGTTGTCTTGGTTGCTGCGCGGCGGCATGATCGAACGAAACATCGGAATGATCGCCGATTGACGAAAGGCCCGATGTTGACGCATCAGATTCATGGCATCGATATAGGTCAGCGTAATAGGCGGCTCGCCATTTTCGCGGTGCTCCGGCCCCCACGCATCAATTTGCGGCACGAACAGGTGTGATGACTTCCACGGAATCGGATCGGCGGATACGCCCCGGAATACCGAGTACGTCGTCATTGATGCCGCCACGCCAAAGCCAATCGCGAGCATCATCAGTGCAGTAAGGCCCGGACTTCTCCGCAAGCTGCGCACTGCCAGTTCGAGATAGTAAGTGAACACTTCATTTTTCCCTGTGTCATCGACACGATTCTGATCGGGTCAAACTTCGACCAATCGGCTCACGAGATTGCCAATACAGCGAAAGATACTAGGCGCGCTGCTGTCTGTGTGGATGGATTCCTCGTTTTGGCGTTAAACAGGCTATGGGCCCGCGGCTGCCCTTGGCTCAACTCTTGCGACACGCCCGTTCCAACGCAGGTTTGGCTTCCACGCCTTTGTTCTGCCATAAAAGTTCCAGTACCTCGTCAGCATGGGCATCAAATGTCCCTGTGGATCGCCAACCAAGATGACGGTAGAAACCATACGATCTACTGGACGGATCCCTCGAGCAGCCAAGAAACAAGCGCTTGAATCCGAGGGACCACAGGTCCTCCGCGACACGCGACAAGAGCGTCCTCCCTATTCCGCGACTCTCATACTCCGGCAGCAACGCGAGCACGAGGATTTCACCTGTGTGCTTGTCGCCAAAACAGTAGCCCACGATACGACCATTGTCTGCGCATACATGGCCAGAAAAATCATCCGCTTCAATCCTCTTGCTCCAGGACTCAACAGTGATACCGAGAGAAGCAAGGCCGCTTACTGAAATGCCGTTCTCACGAGTCTGCCCACGCAGCGTTATAACTTGCTGGACGTCCGAAGTAACAGCAGATCGATAATTAAGCGAAGCCACTAGCGACGTTCCAGAGTGCGTCAATTGCACGGCCACGCAACGCCGCCGCAGCGCCGCTGCATAGGACGTTTCCTATAGTGATTGGGGAAACCAAAGGCTGTTTTACCACGCACTCGGAGAATATCGTCGGATGGCTGACGTGCAGTTCAACAATTACGGATGCTTTCATGGTTATCCAAGATCAGCTGCGCAAACCAAAGTTACGACATCGCCCTAGTGCAGCGGCCGCGAATGCAGACTTGCGCGCCCTGCCGGTTGAGTCCGCGCCGCTTCCAAGCTGCACGCACTTCGAGCGACCTCACTGGTCAAATCGAAGCTCGCTGCCGTGGGACGGTGGGGTTCTCGAGGCAATAATTTTTTGAAAAACGGAACAGAAGTAGTAGGTGACATCGACATCTTCTCGATGCGGGATATCCGGGCTGTGAGCAGCCTTGCCGCTCCAACGCAACGGAGCCCGATTACTCGTGCAACTGCGTTTCTAGCTCTGATCCTGATCCCATCGCTAAGTTCAGCGGCCATTTATAAATGCACCGCCCAGGATGGCAGCATTACTTACACCGACGCACCCTGTCCCGCAGATACGACGACGCAATATATCGATCCAGCGGCGCCCCCGTGGCTAAACGAGTCATCGCAGACTATGAATACTACCCCGGAGCTTCCCGACGCAAAGTCCCAATCGCAGCCTGAGATCCTCGCTATCCTCTGCGCCAATGATGAATTTAAAGTGTGGCTCAAGGCGCAGCGACATTCCTTGCCGGAACGGGACGCCAGAACAGCGAAATTTATCCGGCTCAGCCACCTTTGCCGAAGAGCTCTCCATCTCCCAGATGTAGCGGTCAATAGTCAGCCATCGGACCCGAAGCGGTCGGTGGTGGTGGCCGCTTCCAGTCGCTCAAATTCCACCACTCCACGGCATAACCACAGGCAACCGAGCAGGTTGACTGACACATAGAACAAGATAGTGCCAAACACGCTCATACCGCTGCCTCAGCGTTCATAAGGCACTCATCATTGACCGTAATGCGGTCTTCGCGCGTGACGAGCATACCGTCCAGGGACATTCTTTGGCGATTGGGGGGGAGTCCGTAGAGGCGGCTAGGCGTCAAAGCCCACCACAGTTGATCCCCGAGCCCGAGCCCAGGCACTCAATGTTGTATGAATGAGTTTGAGATCCTCATCCGTCACTTCGACAGGATCGCCACTCACCCATTTCATTCCGCGCCGGGATACGTCGAAATCGGCCGTTGGGCTGGACTCATAGTAGATGACCAAATCTCGCGTCCCGACCGGTATGTGAATGTGTCCTGTCGGGCCGGGGCCCGTCTTAACGTTGCAGCGGAATTGCCGGTCCGCACGGGCACGGAGGCGGCCACGGTACACAAAGCGACCCACGAGCGCGCCTTTGAGGGCGAGAAGAGGGATGAGTAACGGGAAAGGCACGACTTGTCGGATGCCTAACTAGTAATTAGCCGACAGCCAAATATCAGCTTGCGGCACAGACTTGCTGGAAATACTCGCAGTTTGTTGAGAGCGCGTCCGTTCACATCTTTGATTCAATCAGATTTTATTGGAATCTTGTGTCATTGCGGCTTGATGGACTGCCGAAGCGTGCAGCGCGCCCCAAACGCCGCAAGCCAAAACTGCGGCGGCCACTAGTAGCGTTTTCAAAGCGGGCAGTCGATTCGGCATGTTTGCGGCTGGATAACGCTTCGCATTCGATAATGTAAGCCCCAACAACAAGCCCGTAACTAGACCGCCTAAGTGGGCAACGTTATCGACTCCTTTGTAGAGAAAGCCGCCGAGTAAAGTAAAAAAGGCGAACATAAAAACCGCCGTGCCTTCTGCTCGAACTACGGTGAAGGGCAGCGTTCTCTTATTGCGCCAATACACAGCAAGCAGAGCGCCGAGAATCCCGAATATCGCCCCTGAGGCGCCGGCAGTATCGATGCTCGGTCTCAATGTAATGGTGGCAAGATTTGCCGCTATCCCGGATACAAAGTAGATAAAGACGAAGCTTGTGATCCCAAACAGCCGTTCCGATAACGCCCCGAAAGCAGCAAGTGCCCACATATTAAACAACAAGTGAATCAGTCCGAAATGCACAAATAATGCGGTGATCAGCCTCCACCATTCACCATGAGTCGTAAGAGGCCCAAAATTGGAACCGGCTGCGATTTCAAGCGCGGCATTCGGTATAAACCATCCAGCGCCTCCCAGTGCAGCTGCCATAAACACCAAAACATTTGCAACCAAAAGCGTTAGGGTCGCCGCCGAGTTTGGCGGATGCTTTAGAAGTTGCTCTTGATATTCTATCTCCATGCTAAGTCGCGGCTGGAACTGCTGGGTCCTTGCTTTTGGCAATACGTCGGCGATCTGAGCGGCAACGGTGTGATCCGGAAACCACAAGTTGACACCAACATCTGGGTCACCCGGCACTTGATATTGAATCCTAATCGCATTGCCCTGATCTTCAACGTCTACTATTCGTCGCCAGTCGAGCTTTATGCCTTTTTGAAACCTTTCTTTCCTAATCGACAAAGGTATTCCGCTACGCGGGCCAACCATCGTGAGATATAGACCATCGGCCTCAAGCGTTCCGTTACCAACCAAATTGAAATCGTTTCGAGCCGGTTGAAGCCATCCAAGAACTCCGGGCACACCACCGAAAAACACCTTAGTCTTGATGCGCGTTTCGACGCCTATTAGTTTTTGAAGTTTCTCGCGCGAAGGAAGAATCTGGTGTTCTGACCCTATATCGCCTTCCGAAATGATAAAACCGCGCTTGATGAGCATATCCTTCACTTGGCTGCTCAAGGTCGGCGCTCGAGAAGGATCGAGTCGGCCATACATCTCGATCAGTTCGGTGTCGTGGCATTCCGAGAGATTCATTTTGTTTTCCACATTTCAATATTTCAAGCCAAGTAAACACCACCCGATTCACGCTAGTTGGCCTCATTTCCGAGTAAAAAGCACCTGCCTTGCTCAATTCTAGGATCGCGCGGCGGGTAAATATTAGCAGGGGACGACGCACACCTACATTCAGAAGGGCGAAGGGCGGATGTCCGCCAAAACATCCGGTCAGGTTGACTGGTATGGCGTAGCTTCGCCCGGTACAGGCAACCCGACCTTGCGACAGAACGCAGCAAAGCGCGGATCGTCCTTGAAACGCTGGATGAAGGTGTCATAGAGAAGACCTTGTACTCCCGGATCGCGGCTGTTCCAAGCCCGTTCGAGCCACTCGAAGGTACCCTTCGCATCATTGCGCACCGCGTAGACTTGGGCGATTTGAAAGGGCGCCACGGAGCCGTCCTTCTCGATCAGTGTCCTAAGTGCTGCATCGGCCGCGCTCCGGTCGGCGCCGATCTGCCGCGCGATGGCGAGCGATATGTCCTGCCAAGGTCCGGGACTTTCCTGCTGAGCGGCGCTAAGTGCGGCCTGTGCCTCCCCACGCCGGACCTCGATGTTCGAGAGCAGATAGTAAAAGGATTCCGCTCCAGGCTGCAGCTCAATGGCCTTACGGATAGCTCGCTCGGCCTCATCTTCGCGGTTGAGCGCCGATAGATAGACGGCAAGCCAGTTGTACCAGATCGCTCGCAGCGGATCGCCATCGATTGCCTGCTGTGTGAGATCGACCGCCTGCTCGAGATTGCCGACGGTGGCGAGCACGAGCCCGAGTTCAAATTTCGCTGTACTGGCATTTGGCGCCAACGCGAGCGCACGGCGATACTCCGCTTCCGCTCCACGCCAGTCGAAGTTTGCCCGGAGAAGCAGAGAACCTCGAGCCAGATGCGCATCTGGAAGGTCTGGTGAGAGCGCAAGTGCGCGGTCCGCGGCCTCCCGTGACTTGCCGTATGCTTCCTGCGCCTGCGCGCCCTCAAGGTATGACGAACTGAAGTCGGTCCAGCTTCTCGATAGATGACTCCACGCAATCGCGTAGTGCGGATCAAGGTCTGTGGCCTGCTTAAAGAAGTCGATTGCCTTATGAAGATCGGCCTCTGTGAAGCGAAACGCATAAAACCGGCCTTGAAGAAGAGCGTTGTAGGCCTCGAGGTTCCCACTCGGGGGCCGCTCGCTTTGTTCCGCCGCGTGCTCACGCGGCAAGACCTTGGTTTTGAGTGCCTGCGCTACCGCACGAGTGATGTCATCCTGCAACGCAAAGAGATCCTTGTACGGCCGGTCGTAGCGCTCGGACCATTGCGTGCTGCCATCGGCCGTATCGATGAGCTCGGCGCTCACCCGGATCAGATTGCCCGACTTGCGCACGCTACCTTCCAAAAGATGCGCCACTCCCAGCTTCGCGCCAATGCTGCGGCTGTCCTCCTTGGAGTCCCTGAACTTGAATGCGGAGCTGCGCCCAATGACCTTGAGTCCCGGAAACTGCGAGAGCGCCGTGATCAGATCTTCTGAAATCCCATCCGAGAAGTACTGCTGCCCCTGCTTCGCCGCTCTCGTTCGCGAGCGGTAGCACAGCGATGGAGGCTGCGCTCGGTATACTGGACTTCGTTCCGTTGAATCGCGCAAACCCGAGATAGCCGAGTGCCAGAAGTAGCGCTGCTGCAGCGGCTCCGTACCACACGGTCATCCCTCGTCGCTTGAGCGCGCGCGTCGCCGGCGCATCGCCCGCGATAGCACTGCTGGGACGGCCGAGCTCCGGCGCGGCAGCCGGCTCGTCCGACAACAGACGCTGGATGCGCTCAACGAAGGCCGGAGGTGCCTCCCCGGCCGGCAGACGCGTCCACTGCACCCGCTGAAACGACTCGGGTGTGTCTGCACCGGCCTCCGGAGTTGCGTCCGTGCACACCGGCACAATAAACGCACGGTTGCGTGCGATCATGTGTGTGCGCCGATCTGCGAGATCCCATTCCAGCCGGAAATAGCCTTCGTGCCGCGCAGCCGTGTTCGCGGAAATGACGGGAATAAAGAGTGCGCAGTCCTGAAGTTCGCGCCGGATTTTCTGATCCCACGCATCCCCACCGCGCAACTCGCTCTTATCGAACCAGACCTCGATGCCGGCCGCGCGCAACGCCTCGCAAATCTTCTGAGCCGCCTCGGTATCCTGCGAGGCATAACTGAGGAACACAGCGCGCGAGGGCTCCGTCACAGGCATTTGATCCCAGGTCTTATTGATTGTCGTGCATGCTGAGATGTCATTTGACAGCGTCAGCTAGCTTACCCCTGGCAATGATACCTCCTCCAGCAAGACGCCAGTCAATGCCGTTTTCACTACGCGCTGCGCTTTTACACGAGGCCGATTAAAATAGGGCGGGGATGTACCAAAATAAAAGCTCGTGCACGAGCGGGGTCACATAATGGATCGTGCCGTGATTCATGGGAACGGTATGCCCGTAACGGGATTTGATGCCACGGGCGAAGGGATTGCGCACGCGATCACCACAAACCAGCCCCCGATCATCAGCTAGGGCAACACACGTGCGATTCCCTGCGAGACATTTCGCATATACATTGCTAGACGTCTACGGCAATCATTTCACCGTGCCCGCCGACCGCACTTTGCTGCAAATCGTCATTTCCTCTATCAGTTAGAGATCGTCTTCCGGGCCGCCGAGCTCGTAGTCACGCTCGCGTTTGAGTTCGAGGTCAAGGTTTTTGGGGGTTGGTGCCGGAGTTCGAGTAGTGCTCTGTTCTGGCGCCGGAAGGTGTTTCTGTCGTGCGGCCCAACGCTCCGCCGCGGCTTGCTGTTTGGCGTCGAGGTCGTTCGTCTCCAAGAAAGACCCGCTTGGACGATCGTGATCCGCTTTTCTTTCTTTCTCCCACTGATTGACAACGAGGCGGGAGACGAGGGTTGCCTCGGATCCGGAGTCGCGTTCTAGATAATCGTGGGCGAGTTCTTTGGGTCTTGCTCTACTCAAGGTGTCCATGAAGCGCTGGCGGACGCTCTCGTCGGTGGCGGTCGGCGCTCGCCCACCAAAGTCGTCCTTCGCGTAGAACACGGTGGCATTATCACGGTGGCGGGACAAGGCGACATAGGCAGTGTGGCGCTCGAAGTGGGTGCTGCCAAGCACGTAGCTGCGATCAACCGTGGTGCCTTGGGCTTTGTGGACGGTGGCGGCGTAACCATAGTCCAAGTGTTTGTAGAATTTCGTGTCGACGTGTACGCGCGTGTCGGTGCCGTCGAGTTTGACGGAGAGCACGCCATGTTCGATACCTTCCACGATTCCTAGTGAGCCGTTCTTGACGCCTAGGTCGCGTTCGTTTCGCATGAAGCGGATGCGATCGTTGGTGGCAAAGGCTTTCTTGCCAGTCTCGGTGGTGACGTTGTGGTTCTTGCCGAGTTGGCCAGTCTGTTCGCGAAGGCTTCGGATGTCGTGATTCAAGGCTTTGACATCGTCGCGGGTGAAGGCCATGACAAGCTGCGAGGCGTTTGGGTTTTGTTTGTGGTCGTGGGCCCATCTCGCGATGAGTGCTTTGCGGGCGTCGTCGCGGGTTTCTACGGCGATGATGTTGTCGTGCTTTTGGTAGGCGCTCAGGGCTTCGGTGGTTTTGCCGGAGGCTAGGCTCAAGGTGGCGGTGCGTTGCCAGTCGAGTTTCTGGCGGCGCACTTCCGTTAGGTTCGAGACACCGTGCGTGGAGGTGATGCCGCGGAAAGCGGCGCCTGCTTCAATGGCTTGCAGTTGTTCGGCGTCGCCCACCAGTAAAACTTTGGCGTGGGCTTTTTCGGCCACGCGTAGTACATGTTCGAGCTGGCGGGTGCCGAGCATGCCGGCTTCGTCGATGACGAGAACGTCGCGTTTTGTCAAGGGATCGTGTCCGCCGTTCCAGGCGAGTTCGTAGCTGGCCAGCGTGCGAGACTTGATGCCAGCGGCTTGCTGCAGGTTGTCGACCGCGATGCCGGCGAGCGCCGCGCCTTTGACAGTGTAGCCTTGCTTTTCCCAGATCTCGCGCAAGGCGCTTAAGGTCGTGCTCTTGCCGGAGCCGGCGACGCCGGCCAGGGATTTCAGATCGCCGCTGGCGGTGATGTCGAGCGCGGCGCGTTGTTGTTCGGGGCTTAGGTCGTGACGGCTAAGGATGCGCGTGCGGGTTTTGACGTCGACGCCGTGGTTCATGCGCTTGCTAAGCGCGTCGGACTTCTCGAGCAGGCTGCGCTCGAGGCTGAACATTTCGCGGGTGGTAAATCGCTGCTTCCCGAGATCGTCGGTGCCGAGGGGCACCAGGTCGGGTGAGGTGGTGACTTTTAGTAGAGCGGTCTGGAATTGGTCGGCGTCTTGGGTCCGGGTATTCAAGAACCTCGCGATGTCCTGGTGCGAGAAGGTGGCGTTGCTGTGGCTCAAGGCCTTAAGCGCAATGGTGGGGTCGGCAATAATTTCCTTGCCATTGGCACCCATGATGCGTTGTTGCTCGGCAACGCGGTCGGCGAGAAAGCCGGGAAGGTCGGGGGCGTGCTGGCGTTCCTTGCCGACGCCGATCTTCACGCCGGGCGTCAAGCCTAGATTCTGTTCGCGGTAGGAGCGGTGATCGATACGGACACCGAGGCCGGCTTCGATCAGGTGTTCGTTGGTGACTTCGGCCCAACCGCGGCGCCAGTTGAGAAGTTGTTGGGTGGTGTTCCAGCTGCGGTTTTTCGCGCCGAAGCCTTCGGGGCCTAAGTCACGGGTGGTCAGGAGAATGTGGGAATGGGGATTCTGCGGATTGTCGCGGTGGATACCGATGTCGGCGACCATCCCTTTGGCGACGAATTCGCGGTTTACGAAGTCGCGGAGTAAGGCGACTTGTTCTTTGTCCTTGAGTTCGATGGGGAGCCCCACTTCGATCTCGCGCGCGACCTGGGCGTCTTTGCGTTTCTCGCTAGCCTCGACGGTGTTCCATAGGGTGTGGCGGTCGAACACCCAGGTGGGAGCCCGGTCGGGAGCGAGGATTTCGGAATGTTCGACGCCGTGTTTGTGGGTGTAGTCGTGGGTGATGCCGGTGGACTCTTCGTAGAGGCGGGAACCGGAGCGATAGGCGGCGCCAGCGACGGTGCTCTCGCCCTTGGCGCGAGACACCATCTTGGCGTGGAAGTGATAAATCGCCACGTTGTTCGATCCTTGAATCCTTACTCTACGACCGCAAGACTAGCGGCCCAATACTTACCAGTTGTCGGCGATGTCCATGCATCGCCTCCGCACACGTCGCGAAGCGACGTATAAGTGCGGTTTACTCTGCTTCTTATGCCTTTTACTCCTGGCGGGCGGTGGCGCGCAAGTTTCAATTGAGGGCGTTTGGGGGGATTACGACGCGCAGCGCAATGCCCCGAGCCACAGACGCCCGCGCCTATTCCCGCTCAAACACAAGGATGCTCTGGGGCTTGCTTTGACCGATCGGGCGCTCGGTCACCGTCAGGGTCTTAAGATCCGGAGAAAGCTCGATCTGACGGGTGGCCGTCATTTTGCCTTTGGATTTCTCTGTGATTTCCAGACTGCGCTCGCTCACGCGGCGGCCCGAATACGCAGTGCCTTTATCCGCGCCGTTCGAATCGAGATCCGGATAATCGCTTCCATCCAACTTGATCGTCTTGGGGGTTTCTTCATCGGATCGTTTAAACGACAGGCCGTCAGCCTCGTGGGGCTGGACCTCAAGTTCGATCCCGGCCTTCACTGTAGCGCTGTCGCTGTCCCACGTGCCCAGAAAACCTGACTTTCCCGCCGTGCGCTCGTATACATAGGGTAAGAACAAGGTCGAACCGTTGGGCAAAGGTTGCGAGAACAACGTCATCCCGTCGGGCAAATATTGCGTGAAGGCATCGTTGAGTGTTTTGCCGTCTTCGGAAAGCGTCCAACGCGCCGTGAGGAGCGTGCGGCCCTTCAGCTTACGGACGATCACCCAGTTGTCGGGCCCTTTCACCGTGACCGACAGAGTGGTGCCGCTTAAGGCGGGCCGGTCAGTCCCATCGGCCACGAGCGTGTCCGTTTGTCCGGGGCCAAAGGTCAGGGCGTATTTGTTTGTTCCTGCGACCTCAACCTTGAATTCGTCGTAGAGTTTGCTCCTCGATGGGTTCACCTTCCATTTGCCTACGAAGGGATCGTTTGCGGCCCACACGGTGCCCGTCACTAGACAACCAAGCAGCAGCAACTGAAAAGCACGAATTAACATTTAGTTCTCCCGATACGCACCAGCATTCCCGAGCCAGATGCAAGACCGACCAGTCTGGCCGGTGCAGCGGCTCACTCCCGTGACCAGTATGTTATCTCTACGTTCGATGTTGCACAGAGCCTGATGACCGTACTATGGACTGAGCGGATCGATCGAGACCGGGGCGACGGATTCGGCCCCCGTGATTGCTGTTCAGCGGATTCGGATACTTGGTTGGTGGGGTGCAATTCCGGGGTGTGCTGTCGGCGGTGACGCCGCCGGAACAGTTCACGAACAACCGGCCGACGACGAACTCCGGCAACCGGAGGGCGGTCTGGCGTGTTCTAAAGGATGGGAGCCAGATGCGCCACAGTTCTACAATTTACACATGACCTTAAGAACCAATGAAGTACGTGAGTCGCTGCCAGCGTCTTACCGCTGGACCTCGCTGTTTGAGGTCGCGCTGGGCGTGTTCCTCGTGCTGGGTCACAACGTTTTCAGGGTCGTGCCGAACGAGGTGTTCTTTCTATTCGCGCTGTTTTGGGTTTCCTTTAAGGTTAGGGATGGTGGGTGGAGGGTAGCTGGGCTGTCGCGCCCGGGGGCTTGGCGGCGAACGTTTGTTCTGGCGTTGGCGGGTGCGGTGGTGCTTCAGCTGGGAAGCGAATTCCTGGTCGAGCCTTTGGCACAGCAAATCTGGCATCGCCCTGAGCAGACTTCGTCTCTTTTCAGTTCGGGGATGAGCACAAAGAAGGCGCTCCTCACTCTCGGCATCATCTGGACGTTCGCGGCATTCGGCGAAGAGCTGGGATATCGGGGGTACCTGCTGACGCGCGCCGCGGATCTGGGCAATCGGTCTCAAGCTGCATACGTTATCGCCATGGTTTGCGTCGCGGTGCTCTTTGGCTTTGGTCACTACTTCAAAGGACCCGCCGGCGTGCTGGACAGTACGTATTCGGGGCTGGTTCTCGGAACGCTCTTTCTGTTATCAGGTCGGAATCTCTGGGCACCGATTCTTGCCCATGGGTTGAGCGATACCTACGCGGTCGTGATCGTGTACATGGGTTGGGCGAACTAACGCCAAATTTGAGCACCATTGAGGTCGTCTGGTCGGAGCGCATTTGTCCGGTGCGTTCGCGCATCGTCAATATTCCGACCGGGGCCACGGGGTTTCGCTATGGCGATATCGTTTTGCATGACGGTGCTCCGGTGGGCTACCGCTTAAATTCGTATGGCAAGGAGCGGCCGGTGTTCAACGTGTTGGAGTTGTTTGAACCGTCGCGGTTAAGTACGTATGAGGCAGGCATCGAAGCGGAGTCCCCGGAGAGCGTGCAGGAGTTCGAATGCGCCTGTGATAACGCGGGCATCAAGATCGAGGACTGGACGGCGAATTTAGAGAATCTCTGCAAAGCGTGTAGTGAAGGAAGGCCGCATGAAGGGCATGACCAGGAGCTGAAGGAGCCGGCGACGTGGGCCAGCAGTCGACGGGTTGGGTTTGCGGCGTTGGATCTTGAATCCTTGAATGGCGTTTTGAGGCAGTGGGATTCGAAGCGAGGGCGAAGCGTGGCGGAGATGCTGTGCACGCTGGAAGCTGGAGTCGCAGAGAGGGCGGCGATTAGCTTCCGATGACCTTGAGACCATGCGCTTGCGCGGCGAGGGCTAGCGCCTTGTCATGGGTGGCCATGACAGGATCGGCACCGAACGCGTCCCTCCACAAAAGCGCGGATGCGAGATGGATCGCGTCGAGGGTACCGAGTTCTGTGGGCATGGGCTGGGCGGCGCGGTCGAGTACTCCGCTATCAATCTCGACCAGTTCAAAAGAGTCGATCAGCGCGAGAATCGTCGCACGGCGTCTCGCGACTTCGATGTCGGAAAGGTTTACACGTAGTCGGACCCGATCAAGTGTGCGCAGACTTTCTGTGGTCACGAGTGCGCTTGACACTCCCCGCTCAATATCGGGCCACTCGAGCAACGCATTCGGCTGTCCGAGCGCCACGCGCAGCAGCACCGATGAGTCGACGTAGGCGATCATCGATGGCTTTGACGCTCTTCAAGCAATAGCTCGAGTACATCGATTTTGAGTTGTGCGGATTTTGGCAAGGGGACCTTATTGGGGGTTGGCGATCCCGAGAGGGGTTTACGGATTCGGATACCGGGTCGCTCGCGCAAAGGTACGATTTGTGCGATGGCGGTGTTGCGGTCTAGAACCGTGAAGGATTCGCCGCCTTGTACCGCGCGCAGGAATTCGCTGAGTTTTGCCTTAAGTTCAGCGATGCGTACTTGTTTCATGACTACATATGACCATAAGTAGTCAATTATGTCAAGCGGCCCTATTCTGGCAATTCCAAATATGGCGTTGTCGGCAAAAATACGTTGGGTCATTTGTATGGGTGACGCTATTCTTCGAGCATGACAAGGCATGGGATGACACGGAGTTGGATCAGTCATGGGGCGCGGGTTGCAGCCGCCCTCGCCTTTCTCGTTAGGAGTCGCACTACCGCAATCCGCCTCTGCAGGAGCCTTCAAGTGTGAAGCGCTTCGACGCAATTGATGAGATGCGATTACGGCATGCACGCCACGGCCATTTGCTGGAATGACTACATTATCTTGAGTTGAATGCAGGCCTTAAGGAAGAGGAGTAGAGACATGCCGAAAGTCAGCGAGCACGAGCGAATAGCAGCGCTGGAGGCGAAGCTCAAGCAACTGAGGGCATTGCAGCAGCGCAAGGACGCGCGGGCGCGGGCGGTAGAGGGGCGGCGGACTCGGCGAGAAGAGATGAGGCGGAAGTTTTTGGTGGGAGCGGTAATTCTTGCCAAGGTTGAGGCTGGGGAGATCGAGGAATCCACGTTAAAGCAGTGGATGCGCCCTGCTCTATCGAAGCCAGAGGATCGGGCTCTGTTTGGATTCGATGCATGATCGAGGATCGGACAGGCAGGCATCATTCTTTGGTGATTATCATCGCGTTTTGAATTGCGCTGTCCGGACACAGCGCTAGCACGGCGGTCACTTCCCCTATTCTCGTTTGCGGATCCTAGCCCATTGACGTACCAAGCAATGCCGGCTCGATTCGGAAGGTCGCATCCGACCCCCAACAATCAAGCGTCCAGTGCGATAGTCGCCATTCAATCGCGGCGGCCAATCGCACTGCTAGACCGCTATCCACCCCCGGATGAGGACTGTAGGCTCCGAACGCCGTGGTTAGCCTCGACAACTCCACCGCGCGGTCGGTCGCGCCGGCGGTTGACAATGCTACGAAATCTGTGTATGTTTACATACATGGCTTTAAAGCAACCAGAAAACCGGCGCCGCGCGATACTAGAAGCCGGCTTGGCAGTCCTGCGCGAGGAAGGGCTTGGAGGGTTTACACAGCCTAACGTGGCGGCAAAAGCCGGGCTTCGACAAGGAAACCTTACCTACTATTTCGCGACCCGTACCGATCTGTTGGCTGCGGTTGCCAGGGCCGCCGTCGATCTGCAGCTGGGCGCGGTCAGGACCTTGCTGAAATCGGCTGAGTCGCTCAAAGCTGCGACGGCTGCGATTGGCGCGGCCGTCGTACGCCACGAGAACTCGCGTGTATTCGTCGCGCTAAATCAGGCAGCTGATCAAGAACCCGCGCTCCAAGCGCTCTTCAATGAACTTCTGGAGGGTTTCGTCCAGGCGATCGCCGACTTCCTGAAAAGAATGAATCTTGCATCGACCCAAAGTCACGTCGATTTGCTGCACGCCGTATTTGTGGGTCTTTCTGTCATCGACCTGGCCACTAGCCGCAAGAACGGCGGCGCTCGCGCACTCGCAGCGCTCAAGACCGTCTTACGTCTTTTGTCAATTCACGAAGCATCAACAAAGGAGAGCTAGATGCGCCCTCAAGTACTCATCATCGGAGCGGGCCCCGTTGGGCTGACACTGGCTATGGAACTGACCCGCTACGGCGTTCCGCTGCGCATCGTCGACAAGGCGCCTGCTCGCACCGACAAGTCCAAGGCATTAGTCCTCTGGTCACGAACGCTCGAACTCTTGGAGCGTGGCCCGGGTTCTGCTCGCTTCATAGAGGCTGGATTCAAAGTCAATGCTGTGAATATGATTTCTGGCAACAAACTCATCGGGCATGTCGACATGTCAACACTCGAGAGCCCCCATAATTACGCGCTGATGCTCCCGCAAGCCGATACGGAACGCCTGCTCGAAGAGCATCTGAGCGAGCTGGGTGTCAAGGTCGAGCGAAGCGTTGAGGTGACGACCTTAAGCGTCGGTGACAAATCCGTCGAAGCGGTGCTGCGTCGCGCGGACGGCTCTCAAGAAACGGTATCAGCCGCGTGGCTCGCAGGATGCGACGGTGCCCACAGTGTGGTGCGCCATTCAGTGGGTGCGACCTTTGACGGGGAGACCAACAATAGCGACTGGATCTTGGCGGACATTCACATGCGCGGCTACCCATGCCCGGACACGGAGGCATCGGTCTATTGGGACAAGGAGGGAGTGTTTGTGATATTTCCGATCTCGCCGGGTCGTTATCGCCTTATCGCGGACTTGCCGGCTTCGGGCGCCGAGAGTCCACCAGCACCGACGATGGAACAGGTGCAAGCGCTGATGAATCGGCGCGGACCGGCCGGCATGGAAGGCTACGATCCAATCTGGCTCGCGGGCTTTCGCATCAACGGCCGAAAGGTCTCAAGCTATCGGTGGGGAAGAGCGTTTCTTTTGGGCGACGCTGCTCACGTGCACAGTCCCGCGGGTGGACAGGGCATGAACACGGGCATGCAAGATGCCTTTAACCTGGCGTGGAAGCTCGCCTTGGTAACTGCGGGAAGCTGCGCCGAGTCACTTCTCGATAGTTACAGCGCAGAGCGCAGTGCGGTGGGGGACGAGGTACTGAAATCCGCAGGTCGACTCACCACGATAGGAACCCTGCGCAATCCGGTCTTGCAAACAGTTCGAGATGTTGTTGGTCATGCGGTGCTGGGTCTCGCATCAGCACGGCGCGCCTTTGCTGGCAATATGAGTGAGTTGTCAGTCAGTTATCCCAATAGCCCGTTGAATGGCGCGGCTCATGCGCAAGACGGTCCACAACCTGGCCAGCGCTTGGAACCCGTCGAGGGTCGCAAGCCGGTCGGTTCGGGCAGCGCACCTCGCTTTGCTCTAATGGCTGCGCCGTCGCCCGAGGTCTCGGCACTGCTGTCGCGATTCAACAAAGTTCTCGATCCTGAACTCTGCTCACCGAATCGCCGGCAAGGAAGTTGGCTGGTTCGCCCGGATGGCTATATCGCCTGTTCGTCGACTAAACCTGGGGATATCGCGCAGTATCTGTCCGATCTCGCGATCGTCTAGTGACATACGGCGATACAAGGCATCTAATCGGAAGAGGCATTGCCACGACGCTGCGCCGATGGAACATTACAACTAAAATGGGGAAAATAATATGAAGAACAAGATCGCATTGTGCTTAGCCGGAGTGATCTCGTTGAGTCTTGCCGCGATTGCGGGAGTGCAAGCGGCGGATGTGACCGCGGAGAAGGCGGTTGCTGCGGCGGAAGAGCAGTGGACGCAGGCGGAAAAAACCAACAATGCTGATCTGGCGGCGCCACTATTGGCTGACAAGCTCATCTACATCGACACGGATGGATCGATTAGCAATCGTGCGAAATTTCTCGCCGACTCGAAGGCGACCAAGTTCGCCAGCGTGGATGCCGAGAATGTTCATATCACGGTATTTGGACAGACCGCAGTCGCCACCATGGTGTTTAAGGCGAAAGGAACGGACAGTAAGGGCAAGCCGATGGACCTCAATGCGCGCTGGGCTGATACCTGGGTGAAGATGCCGGACGGCAAATGGCAATGCGTGTTGTCGCAAGGCTCGGATCTGAAGAAATAGTCTAAGAGGCCCGCCAGGGGCGAGTGTTGCTGTTGGGCACCACTCGAGCGCAATTTGCCACGGGAACGTGGCAACGGATCTCTGGGCGTCCTCGACCGAGATCCGTGAGGCGAGTTAGAGCCTCTAACTCGCCGGTGTCGAGCGAGGGCATGGAGCCCGAACGGCTCGACCGACGAAGAATACCCAGATGGAGAAGAAGATTGACTCGCATTGCGCTGTTAGGCATCCCTCACGACGACAACTCATCTTTTATGAAAGGACCGGCGGAAGCGCCCCCGCATATCCGTCAGGAATTATTTTCCGACTGCTATAGCAGCTGGAGCGAAACGGGGATCGATATCGGTGCCCCAGGCAGACTCATGGACCACGGCGATATCCAGTTCGACGGTGTGGCTGATCCTTGGGATGTCATCGAGAGAAAGGTCGCTGGCGCAATGGAGTCGGGCGATCGATTGATTTGTCTCGGCGGCGATCATGCCATCACGCATCCGATCATGCGTGCGGTGCGTCAACACCATGCCAAGTTGACCATCCTGCATATCGATGCGCACGCCGATATTTACGACGCCTATCAGGGCAATCGGCGATCTCATGCGTCACCCTTTGCCCGGATCATGGAAGAACGGCTGGCTGATCGACTCATTCAGGTCGGGCTTCGTACCATCAATGATCATCACCGGGACCAGTTCAAGCGCTTCGGGGTCGAGATAGTTGAAATCGGTCGTTGCAGCGAAAGCCTGAAATTTGATTTTCAAACGCCCGTGTACGTGTCAATGGATATCGATGCGCTGGACCCAGCGTATGCGCCCGGGGTGTCGCACAGAGAACCGGGCGGCTTATCGACTCGTCAAGTACTCGATTGGATTCATGCAATTAATCAGCCCATTGTTGGCGCGGATATCGTTGAATATAACCCTCGTTGCGACATTTCCGGCATGACCGCGACGGTGGCAGCAAAACTCGCCAAGGAAATTGGCGGAATGATGCTCAAGCTTGGCTGAGTGGTTTCGGATGTGCAGGCGAATTGAAGAACGGTCTGTCTGAAAGCGGCCAAATGCAGACGTTGCCCTACAATAATAGCCTGCGGAACAGCGGACATTGAATCCGACACTCGAACGCTACAATCAGTAACAACTTTTTGCAAAGCAATGACGGCTCCAATCAACAGCGCGGTGTACGATTCAGACTACGACAATGCCGTCTGCCAACGTCAACGAAACTGACGCCGGGGTGAATGTCGTTGACCTTCAGGCGGCAGAGTTCTTCGCGCCGTAGAGTGTGGTTAAGGAGGGTGGCCAGTAAGGCTCGGTCGCGGAGGCCTTTGAGGCCTATATCCGTCGAAATTGTTCTCCAAACAGGTCATTTAGGCTTGGGCGGCGCAATTGTGAAATGCCCGTTCACAATCGGGTTGCGATCATTCTCCGAGCACTCGTATGGGATCAACCGATCTACGTCTTTGATCTTGCGGTACGTCAGCGTGACTTGCCAGGGCCGCATCAGGACAATGGGGTCCTCAATGGTCATCACATCTTCTAGTCGATTCTTGTCGACAAGACGAATTCGCTCAATGAAATGAGCTTGATCACTGAGCTCGTTTCCAACTGAGATCGGACCCGCCTTGCGCGAGATCGTATCAACCACCAGAGTTTGGCCCTCCCAGTGACCGATCGAGTCGCCGATTGGCGTTGGCCACAAGTCCTCCTTCGGAGGATGCGCGCGGCCATCGGTGAATATCTGCCGGGTCGAACTGAAATCAACCGGAATGAATAGGGTTTGCTCCGGCAAAACCACCAACTCAAACTGGCTATAGGGTGAATCCATGATGGCTGGAAAACCCAAACTGCAAATGACGTGTGCGGCAGGCCCCGGGGCAGCCTGAAACTTGGCCTCCCATTCAGCGTTATAGGGAGGATCCCCCATCAGAGGTTTGAATTTGCTAATACCATTAGCCCCGAGCCTGACACTGTCCTGTTCCCAAAAACCGGTCCAATCAGGCAGCGCCGCAAAGGCGTGTAAGCGCTGCCGGGAGTTCAAATCTGCATGGACAGATGTCGCGCCCAGCAATAGAACCGGCAGTAGCAGTGCGAGGTGTCGGCGAAGCAGTTTGTTCATGCAGCTCTCACTTTAAGGGCGAGCTTGGGATGGTATTGCCATCAGCGCCAATCGCCGATACCCACTCTGCTCCAAGACTGCCGTCGCGCATCGGGTGAACGACTACGGTGATCGAATCGCCAACTTTGAGCGTGCCGGGTCTCCACCCAGCGCGATACAAATTGCCGGGCGACTGCATTTGCACACTCCACTCAGTCGTTACGCCATTATCTGCGACAAGCAATTGAACCCAGCAGTGCGGATTGGTCCATTGGAAATCCTTAACCGCACCCTTCAAGGTCAGTGACTTGTCAAAATCAAACATTGCCGAGGAATGGTGCGCCACGGCCGGGACTGCCAAGGCCAGCACTATTATCGCGCGCGCGAGATTTCCGCGAAATGAA
>Ga0193726_1000103_pt1 | contig 139271 bp, 131 predicted proteins | sample H2c1metaG_FD_144928 | JGI IMG/M metagenome (GOLD analysis project Ga0193726, IMG submission 144928) | Soil microbial communities from a riparian zone of the East river system, Colorado, United States - H2c1 | ecosystem: Environmental > Terrestrial > Soil > Riparian zone | place: USA: East...
AATGATACGGCGTCAACGCCTGGCTCGGTTTCGCCATCGGCATCGCCGCCGGCGCCGCGGTCGGCGCTTTCATCGGGGCGCTGAGCTTTCGTTCGGGACTGAAGGGTTCGTACTTCGCGCTGGTCACGCTCGCCTTTGCCGAAGTGCTGCGCATCATCGCCAGCGTCGCGCCGATCACCGGAGCGGGCGTGGGGACGCTGATCAAGCTCGACCTGCGCCCCGAGGCGCTGCAGTTTCAAAGCCGCGTGCCGTTCTACTGGATTATTCTCGGGCTGGTCGCCGTGTCGCTGGTGATCATGCGGATGATCGAAGACAGCCGCTTCGGCGCCTATCTGGTCGCGCTGCGTGAGAACGAGGACGCCGCCAAGGCGCTTGGCGTGAATACGACGCTGATAAAACTCGGCGCCATGACCGTCTCGGCGGCGATCGCCGCCGCGGGCGGCTGTTTCTATGCTCAATATTTTCTGTTCATCGATGCCGGCATCGCCTACGGCCCCTGGATTTCGATCGCGGCGCTGCTGGCGCCCATCGTCGGCGGCGCCGGCACGGTGTTCGGCCCGCTGCTCGGCGCGCTCGTGGTCAAGACGCTGGGCGAAGTGACAAAACTTGTCGCCGGCGACGCGCCGGGGCTCGATCTCGTCATCTACGGCTGCGTCCTCATTCTTATAGTTGCTTTTGCGCCGAGCGGCATTGCCGGGCTGCTTCGCAAGGCGTGGCAACGTTTCGCCGCCGTGAAATCCTTACGGCCGGAAGCGCCCCATGGCTGAGCCGCTGCTCCACGTCGATGGTGTCAGCAAACGCTTTGGCGGATTGCTTGCCGTCGATAACGTGTCGCTCAGTGTCCAGTCCGGGCGCATTACCGCGCTGATCGGACCGAACGGCGCCGGCAAGACGACCTTGTTCGGGATGATCAGCGGATTTCTGACGCCGAGTGGCGGCCGTATCTTTCACCGCGGCGAGGACATCACCGGCGTTCCGCCATACCGGTTGGCGCGGCGCGGCATCGCCCGCACGTTTCAGATCGTGCGGCCGTTTGCCGGACTGACCGTGCACGAAAACATCGCGATCGGCGCGCACTTGTCGCGGCGCTCCCGCGCGGCTGCACGCGATGCGGCCGCTCAGGTCGCGCAGCTGGTCGGTCTTGCCGAATTGCTGGACAAGCCCGCCGCGAGCCTCACGGTCGCGGGGCGAAAACGGTTGGAACTCGCCCGCGCGCTGGCAACAGAGCCTGGCCTCCTGTTGCTCGACGAAGTTTTAGCCGGGCTCAATCCAACCGAACTCATCGCCATGGTGCCGACCATCTGCGCCATCGCCGACCGCGGCATCACCATAGTGATGATCGAGCACGTCATGCAGGCGGTGATGAGTCTGGCGCAACACGTCTACGTGCTGGCGGAAGGCCGCATTCTCACCGAAGGCTCGCCGCAAGCCGTGGTCGGCGATGCGCGGGTGATCGAGGCCTATCTCGGCAAAGGCGCGGCGGCGCGCCTAAAGGCTGTGGGAGCTGCCCATGTCTGAGCCGCTTCTCGCCATCAGCGGGCTTGCCGCCGGCTACGGCGCAACCGAGGTACTGCGCGATATCGATCTTGCCGTTATCCCCGGCGAGATCGTCGCGATCCTGGGCGCCAACGGTGCGGGAAAATCGACGCTCAATCGCACCATCTCCGGCGTTCTTCGCGCAACGCGCGGCACGATCCATTTCGCGGGCAGCGCCATCGAGCGCGAGACGCCGGCTGCGATCGTCGGGCGCGGGCTTATTCACGTGCCGGAAGGGCGCTGCATATTTCCGGACCTCACGGTTGCGGAAAATCTCGATCTCGGCGGCTATCGTCGTGCCCGCGCCCGGCGCAAGCAGAATCGCGAGCGTGTGTTCACGATCTTTCCACGGCTTGCCGAGCGGCACGCGCAACGCGCCGGCACCTTGTCCGGCGGCGAGCAGCAGATGCTGGCGATCGGCAGGGGCTTGATGGCCGAGCCGCGGCTGCTCATTCTTGATGAGCCTTCGCTTGGGCTGTCGCCGCTCTTGGTCGAGGAGCTGTTCGCTTTGATCCGGAGCCTCAATGCCGACGGCATCACGCTCTTGCTCGTCGAACAGAACGTCATGCAGAGCCTCGAGGTCGCGAGCCGCGCCTACATTCTCGAAAACGGCGCCTTCGTGCTACAGGGAAGCTCGGCCGATATTCGCGAAAATCCAAAACTCAAACGCGCCTATCTGGGGCTGCAATGATGACGCAACCGGACAGCCTGCGAGCCCGCCTGACGCGAAAGCCCATCGTGGTCGCGCCCGGCGTCTATGACGCCTTCACCGCGCTGGTCGCCGAACAGGCCGCTTTCAGAACGCTTTACGTTTCCGGCGCGGCGATTGCCTATACCCGCCTCGGGCGGTCCGACATTGGCCTGGTGAGCATGAGCGAAGTCGCCGACGTCATCGGAAACATCCGCGACCGGGTTGCCGCCGATCTGATCGTCGATGCCGATACCGGCTATGGCAATGCGCTCAATGTGGCGCGCACCGTGCGCCTGTTCGAACGTGCCGGCGCCAACGCGATCCAGATCGAGGACCAGTCATTTCCCAAGCGCTGTGGCCACCTCGACGAGAAGCGCCTGGTGCCGGCGGCCGAAATGGTCGGCAAGATCAAGGCTGCGCTCGATGCCCGGCAATCGCGCGACACGCTGGTGATCGCACGCACCGACGCAGTCGGGGTCGAAGGTTTTGACAAGGCCATCGAGCGTGCGCTCGCCTATCGCGATGCCGGCGCCGATATGCTGTTCGTCGAAGCGCCGAAGACGCAAGCGGAGCTCAAGCGCATTCCCCCGGCGCTCGGCGGTGTGCCGCTGATGGCAAATATGGTCGAAGGCGGCAAAACGCCGCTGCTGACCGCCGCCGAGCTCGAAGCGCTGGGCTTTGCGCTGGTGATCTTTCCCGGCGGCATCGTGCGCGCGCTCGGGCAGATGGCGAGCGAATATTACGCCTCGCTGGCCGCGCACGGCACTTCCGAGCCGTTCCGCTCCCGGATGCTCGACTTCACGGGCCTCAATGATTTGATCGGGACGCCAGAATTGCTCGCTGTCGGGAAGCGTTATGACGCGTAGTTTGTGAGGAAAGCGGAATGTCGAAACTATTCGATCTCGTCATCAAGAATGCCCGTGTCGTCCGCCCCAACAAGACCTCCGTCGATTGCCTCGACATCGGCATCAAGGGCGGCAAGATCAGCCGCCTCGCGCCCGAGCTCGCGGCCGGGGAGGCGGAGCAGGTCTTCGACGGCAAGAACCATCTGGCCTTTCCCGGTTGCGTCGATGCGCACATGCATGTCGGGATCTATTCGCCGCTGGCCGAAGACGCGATTTCCGAAAGCAAGGCCGCGGCGATGGGCGGCGTCACGTCAAGCCTGAATTACATCCGCACCGGCCATTACTATTTGAATCGCGGCGGTCCGTACCGCGAATTCATGCCCGAAGTGTTCAAGCAGTCAAATGGACGGTTCTGGGTCGACTACGGTTATCACATCGCGCCGATCGAGGCTGCGCATATCGACGAGATGGAGCATCTGGTTCTCGATCACGGCGTCACGTCCTTCAAGATTTTCATGTTCTACGGCGGCTACGGCCTGCACGGACCGTCGTCGCAGCAGAACGAATTTCTGATGACAGGGCCGGACGATCGCTACGACATCGCCCATTTCGAATTCATCATGCGATCGGCGCAGCGCCTGATGGCCAAATTTCCCGATAAGGCGCCTTACATCAGCGTCAGCCTGCATTGCGAGCTGGCCGACATCCTCAACGCCTATACGAAAATCGTCGAGCGCGAGGGCAAGCTGACGGGGCTCGCCGCCTACAGCGCCGCGCGTCCGCCGCATTCGGAAGGCCTGGCGATCTGGATCGCATCTTATCTCGCCAATGAAACGAATTGCCTGAACATCAACCTGCTGCACTTGAGCTCGCGCAAGGCGATCGAGGCCGCCTGGACGATGCAACAGGTGTTCCCGCATGTCGCATTCCGCCGCGAAGTGACTGTCGGTCATCTTCTCTTGGATACCAGCTGCGAATGCGCCGTTCACGCCAAGGTCAATCCGCCGATCCGGCCGCGCGAGGACGTCGAAGCGCTATGGCAGGCCGTGCTCGATCGCAAGATCGACTGGATCGTCAGCGATCACGCCTGCTGTTCGGCCGAGCAGAAATGGTCCAAGGACGATCCGGACAATATCTGGCTGGCGAAATCGGGTTTTGGCGGCACGGAGTATCTGCTCTCCGGCGTGCTCAGCGAAGGCAGCCGGCGCGGCATGTCGTACAACCATATGGCCGAGCTTTTGAGCTGGAACCCGGCGCAGCGCTTCGGCCTGCTCAGCAAAGGCGACATCGCCCCCGGCTACGACGCCGACATCGTTCTCGTCGATCCACATGCCAAATTTGTGGTTCGCGCAGCGGAATCCGAATCCCATCAGGGTTATTCGCCATTCGAAGGCGTCGAGCTCACCGGCCGGGTGAAATCCACATTTCTCAGAGGGGCATTGATCTATTCCGATGGAAGGATCGTCGGCCCGCCGCGTGGTGAATATTTGGGCCGACCGCGGGCCTGACCTCAGGCCTTCCGCTCCTCTAATTGCCCGGCGATAGCAAGACACTCCTGAGCAACCCCTGGGCAGGGACGCTCAGCAAAAAAATTCTACCTCATCACATTTTGTACGGAACCTTCTCCTTTTGACCGCGTTCGGGGTCATGGCAGAGAAGGTGAGAGCCCACGTGCGGGGGAATCCACGTCGGTTTAGGAACTTACGGCTGCAGTGGCTGGATTGTATCCCGCCCGATTTCGCGCGCCCTGGAACAACCCATCATTTCTTAGTGGTTCCGGCCGGATCGTTCCCGGTACCGCGCCCCGGGACGGTATCCCGGTCCGCAGACCCGACCTGCCCACACCCACTTCATAATACCCGCTGCAAGGACCGCTCTTAGCGGGTCTCGGAGACTTTCATGCAGACGCCTACCGAAGTGCTGGATCCCACCGCCGCCAACGGCTCATCGGCTCCGCAAGCGGTTCCTCACACGACTGAGAACGGGCTGAACGGCGACGCCCAAGGGCTGACCGAGCTGCTGCATGCGCTGCAGGCGATGCGGGTCGGCGATTTCTCGGTGCGCATGGCGGGCGACCGCATCGGCATCATGGGCAAGATCGCCGATACATTTAATGAGATCGTTGCCACCAACCAGCGCATGGCCAAACAGGTCGAGCGGGTCGGCCAAGTGGTCGGCCGCGAAGGCAAGACCCGGCAACGCGTCCGGCTTGGCCTCTCTGACGGCGCCTGGGGCGAGATGGAAGCGTCGGTCAATTCCCTGATCGACGATCTGCTCTGGCCGACCACGGAAGTGACCCGCGCCATCGCCGCCGTCGCCCAGGGCGACCTCCTGCGCACGGTGAGCCTCGACGTCGATGGCCGGCCGCTGAAAGGCGAGTTCCTGCGCTCCGCCGAGATCGTCAACACGATGATCAAGCAGCTCAACGTGTTCACCTCGGAGGTGACGCGCGTCGCCCGCGAGGTTGGCACCGAGGGCAAGCTTGGTGGCCAGGCGCAAGTCGGCGGCGTGACCGGCGTGTGGAAGGACCTTACCGAGAGCGTCAACTCGATGGCGTCGAACCTCACGGCGCAGGTGCGCAACATCGCCGAGGTGACCATCGCGGTGGCCAACGGCGACTTGTCGAAGAAGATCACCGTCGACGTGCGCGGCGAAATTCTGCAGCTCAAGGAAGCCATCAATACGATGGTGGATCAGCTGCGCTCGTTCGCGTCGGAAGTGACGCGCGTCGCCCGCGAGGTCGGCACCGATGGCAAGCTCGGCGGCCAGGCCATCGTGCCGGGCGTCGCCGGCACTTGGAAGGATTTGACTGACTCGGTGAACGCCATGTGCGGCAACCTCACCGACCAGGTGCGCAACATCGCGCATGTGACCACCGCCGTGGCGCGCGGCGACCTGTCGCGCAAAATCACGGTCGACGTACGCGGCGAAATTTTGGAGCTCAAAGACACCATCAACACCATGGTGGACCAGCTCAACGGCTTTGCTTCGGAGGTGACGCGCGTGGCGCGCGAAGTCGGCACCGAAGGCAAGCTCGGCGGTCAGGCGCAGGTGCCGGGCGTCGCCGGCACCTGGAAGGACTTAACCGACAGCGTCAACTTCATGGCCGGCAATTTGACCGCGCAAGTGCGCAACATCGCCGACGTCGCCACAGCCATCGCCGGCGGCGACTTGTCGAAGAAGATCACGGTGAACGTCTCAGGCGAGATTTTGCAGCTCAAAGAGACCATCAACACGATGGTCGATCAGCTCAACGCGTTTGCCGGCGAAGTGACGCGCGTGGCGCGCGAGGTCGGCACCGACGGCCGGCTCGGCGGCCAGGCCAATGTGCTCGGCGTCGCCGGTACCTGGAAGGACTTGACCGACTCGGTCAACTCGATGGCGTCGAACTTGACCGGTCAGGTGCGCAACATCGCCGAGGTCGCGACCGCGATCGCCGGCGGCGACCTTTCGCGCAAGATTACGGTCGACGTGCGCGGCGAAATCTTGGAACTTAAAGACACCATCAACACCATGGTGGACCAGCTCAACGCCTTTGCCGGCGAGGTGACGCGCGTCGCCCGCGAAGTCGGCACCGAAGGCAAGCTCGGCGGCCAAGCGCTGGTGCGCGGCGTCGCCGGCACCTGGAAGGACTTGACCGACTCGGTCAACTCCATGGCCTCGAACCTGACCGGCCAGGTCCGCAATATCGCCGAAGTCGCCACCGCCGTGGCGCGCGGCGACCTTAGCCGCAAGATCACGGTCGACGTCCGCGGCGAAATTCTCGAGCTCAAAGACACCCTCAACACCATGGTGGACCAGCTCAACGCGTTCGCCGCCGAGGTGACCCGCGTTGCCCGCGAGGTCGGCACCGACGGCAAGCTCGGCGGCCAAGCCCAGGTGCCCGGCGTTGCCGGTACCTGGAAGGACTTGACCGACAGCGTCAACTCGATGGCGGGCAACCTGACGGCGCAGGTCCGCAACATCGTCGAGGTGACGATTGCGGTCGCCAACGGCGACTTGTCGAAGAAGATCACGGTCGACGTGCGCGGCGAAATTCTGCAGTTAAAGGAAACGCTGAACACGATGGTGGACCAGCTCAACCGCTTCGCCGGCGAGGTGACGCGCGTCGCCCGCGAGGTCGGCACCGAAGGCCGGCTCGGCGGCCAGGCCAACGTGCCGGGCGTCGCCGGCACCTGGAAGGACTTGACCGACTCGGTCAACTCGATGGCCGGCAACTTGACCGCCCAAGTGCGCAACATCGCCGAGGTGACCACCGCCGTGGCGCGCGGCGACCTGTCGCGCAAGATCACCGTGGATGTGAAGGGCGAAATTCTCGAGCTGAAGAACACCATCAATACGATGGCCGATCAGCTCAACGCGTTTGCGTCGGAAGTCACGCGCGTCGCCCGCGAGGTCGGCACCGAAGGCAAGCTCGGCGGCCAGGCCCAGGTGCCCGGCGTCGCCGGCACCTGGAAGGACTTGACCGACAACGTCAATTTCATGGCGTCGAACCTCACCGCCCAAGTGCGCAACATCGCCGAGGTGGCCACGGCCATCGCCGGCGGCGACTTGTCGAAGAAGATCACGGTCGACGTGCGCGGCGAGATGCTGTTGCTCAAGGACACGCTCAACACCATGGTCGAGCAGTTGCGCTCGTTCGCCGCCGAGGTGACGCGCGTCGCGCGCGAAGTCGGCGCCGACGGCCGGCTCGGCGGTCAGGCCGTGGTGCCCGGCGTCGCCGGCACCTGGAAGGACTTGACCGATAACGTCAACCTGCTGGCGGCCAACCTCACCACGCAAGTCCGCAACATCGCCGAGGTGACGACGGCCGTGGCGCGTGGCGACCTGTCGCGCAAGATCACCGTTGACGTGAAAGGCGAAATTCTGGAGCTGAAAAACACCATCAATACGATGGTGGACCAGCTCAACGGTTTTGCCTCCGAAGTTACCCGCGTGGCGCGCGAGGTTGGCACCGAAGGTCTGCTCGGTGGCCAGGCGCAAGTGCCCGGCGTCGCCGGCACCTGGAAGGATTTGACCGACACCGTCAACGTTATGGCGGCGAACCTGACCGAGCAGGTGCGCGGCATCGTCAAAGTGGTGACCGCGGTCGCCAACGGCGATCTCAAGCAAAACCTTACGGTGAAATCGAAAGGCGAGGTGGCGGCGCTTGCCGAGACCATCAACAATATGACCGACACGCTGGCGACCTTCGCCGATCAGGTGACGACCGTGGCACGCGAGGTCGGCGTCGAAGGCCGCCTCGGCGGCCAGGCTAACGTGCCCGGCGCCGCCGGCACCTGGAAGGATTTGACCGGCAACGTCAACCTCTTGGCCGCCAACCTTACCACCCAGGTGCGCGCCATCGCCGAGGTGGCTACCGCCGTCACCAAGGGCGACCTGACGCGTTCGATCCAGGTCGATGCGCGCGGCGAAGTGGCCGAGCTCAAAGACAACATCAATACGATGATCGACAACTTGCGGCTCACCACCGATCGCAACACCGAGCAGGATTGGCTGAAGACCAATCTGGCGAAATTCACCAACATGCTGCAAGGCCAGCGCGACCTCACTACGGTCGGCCGGCTGCTATTGTCTGAATTGACGCCGCTCGTGAACGCCCACCAAGGCGTCATCTATCAGATGGGCAGTGAGGAGGCGCGCGGCCTCGCTTTGTTGTCGGCCTATGCCGACGACGGCGCCAACGGCCATCCGCGGAACTTGGGCCTCGGCGAAGGCTTGATCGGCCAATGCGCGGTCGATAAGCGGCGCATGCTGATCACCGAAATGCCCGAGACCGCGGTGCCGATCAGTTCGGCGCTTTTCAAGGTGCCGCCGCGCAACAATATCGTGCTGCCGGTGCTGTTCGAGAATCAGGTCAAGGCGGTCATCGAGCTGGCCTCGATCAACGAATTCACCGCCCTGCAGACCATGTTCCTCGAACAGCTGACCACCTCGATCGGCATCGTGCTCAATTCGATCGAAGCGACGATGCAGACCGAAGGCCTGCTCAAGCAATCGCAACAGCTCGCCGGCGAATTGCAGGCGCAGCAACGCGAATTGCAGCAGACCAACGAACAGCTCGAACAGAAGGCGCAGCAGCTCGCCGAGCGCAACGTGGAAGTCGAGCGCAAGAACCAGGAAATCGAGCAGGCCCGCCGCGCGTTGGAAGAAAAGGCGACGGAGTTGGCACTGACCTCGAAGTACAAGTCGGAATTCTTGGCCAACATGTCGCACGAGCTGCGCACGCCGCTCAATTCGATCCTGATCCTCGGCCAGCAGCTCACCGACAATCCGGAAGGCAATTTGAGCGGCAAGCAGGTCGAATTCGCCCGCACCATTCACGGCGCCGGCACCGACCTGCTCAACCTCATCAGCGATATTCTCGACCTGTCCAAGATCGAGTCCGGCACGGTGACGGTCGATGCCCAGGAGGTGTTCTTCTCGAACCTCGTCGACATGGTGGCGCGGCCGTTCCGCCACGAGGCGGACAACCGCCAGCTGTCGTTCGAGGTGCACGTCGATCCCAATCTCGGCCGCAGCATCACCACCGACACCAAGCGGCTGCAACAGGTGCTCAAGAATCTATTGTCGAACGCGTTCAAATTCACCGGACAAGGCGGTGTCCGCCTCAACGTCTCCTCAGCTCTCGGTGGCTGGGGCGCCGAGCACCCGGTGCTCAGCCAGGCGCCGGCGGTGGTGGCGTTCGAGGTTAGCGATACCGGTATCGGCATTCCGCTGGAAAAGCAGAAGATCATTTTCGAGGCGTTCCAGCAGGCCGACGCCTCGACCAGTCGCAAATATGGCGGCACCGGCCTCGGATTGGCTATCAGCCGCGAGTTGGCGAGCCTGCTTGGCGGCGAAATCCATTTGCGCTCGACGCCGAATTCCGGATCGACGTTCACGCTCTACTTGCCGGTCAAATATGTCGGTCCGACCCTGGCCGTGCACGCCGCGATGGCGGCTGCGGCGCCCGTGGCGCACCTCGCCGGGCCGCATCTGGCACCGGAGCGCACGGTCGAGCCGATCCCGGACGATCGCATGGAGATCCAGCCGGGCGACGCCATCCTCCTCATCGTCGAGGACGATCCGCATTACGCCCGCATCCTCGTCGACCTGGCGCGCGACAAGGGCTTCAAGGCGCTGTTGGCGATGCGCGGGGACGACGCGCTCAATCTCGCCAAGCAGTATCAGCCGACCGCGGTGTCGCTCGACGTGTTCCTGCCCGACATGCTGGGCTGGAACGTACTCAGCCAGCTCAAGCAGAACTCGCTGACGCGGCACATCCCGGTGCAGATCGTCACGCTTGACGAAGACCGCCAGCACGGCCTTGCCCGCGGCGCCTTCTCGTTCGTGACCAAGCCGACGACGCGGGAAGGCATTGCCGACGCGCTGGCGCGGATCAAGGAGTTCTCGGCGCCGCGCCGCAAGCGGCTCCTGGTCGTCGAGGACAACAAGGCCGAGCAGATGAGCATCCGCGAATTGCTCGGCCACGACGACATCGAGATCGTCAATGCCGGCACCGGCGACGAGGCGCTGGCGGCCTTGCGCGATCGGCCGTGCGATTGCGTGGTGCTCGATCTGCGGCTGCCCGACATGTCGGGCTTCGAAGTTTTGGAGCGCATGCGCGCCGACGATGCGCTGACCGACGTGCCGGTCGTGGTGTTCACCGGCCGTGAATTGTCGGCCGAGGAGGATGCGCAGCTCCACACCATGGCGCGCAGCATCGTGGTCAAGGGCGTGGAATCGCCCGAGCGGCTGCTCAACGAGACGGCGCTGTTCCTGCACCGCGTCATCACCGACCTGCCGGCCGAGAAGCAGCAAATGCTGGAGCGGCTCAATTCCTCCGACGAGGATCTGGTCGGCCGCACCGTGCTGCTCGTAGACGACGACGCGCGCAACATCTTCGCGCTGTCGAGCGTCTTGGAGCGGCGCGGCATGACCGTGCTCACGGCCACCACCGGCAACGAGGCAATCGACCTGATCGAAAAGACGCCGGCGCTCGCCATCGTCCTGATGGACATCATGATGCCGGAAATGGACGGCTATCAGACCATGGAGAAAATCCGTCAGAACCGCGAATATCGCCGGCTACCGATCATCGCGCTCACCGCCAAGGCGATGAAGGGCGACCGCGAGAAATGCCTGGAGGCCGGCGCGTCGGATTATCTGGCCAAGCCCGTCAACACCGAACAGCTTTTGTCCGCGCTGCGGATGTGGCTGCACCGCTAAGGCCGCATCATGACCGAGAAAGTCAACGTCCTCCTGGTCGACGATCAGCCCGACAAGCTGCTCGCCTACGAGGTCATTCTCCATCAGTTGAACGAGAACCTGGTCAAAACCTCGTCGGCGCGCGAGGCGTTGCAATTCCTGCTCAAGAACGACGTCGCGGTCATTCTCATCGACGTCTGCATGCCGGAGCTCGACGGCTTCCAGCTCGCCGCCATGCTGCGCGAGCATCCGCGTTTCAGTGAGACCGCGATCATCTTTATTTCGGCGATCCATCTGACCGACGTCGATCGGCTGCGCGGCTATGCCATGGGCGCGGTGGACTATGTGCCGGTGCCAGTCATTCCCGACGTGCTGCGGGCCAAGGTCAAAGTCTTCGTCGAGCTTTACCGCAAAACTCGCGAGCTCGAGCAATTGAACCTGAAACTCGAGCGCCATGTCGCCGAGCGTACCGCGGAGCTCGAAGCCTCGAACATGCGGCTCGTGCAAAGCGAGCAGGGCCGCAGCCTGGCGCTGGTAGCGGGCCAGATGGGCTCGTGGGAATGGGACATCGCGGCCAATCGAGGTGCGTGGGACGAGGGCCAGTATCGCATCTTCGGCGTCGAGCCGAAAAACTTTCAGATCTCGACGGACAACATCCGCAACCTGCTGCATCCCGACGACTGGGAGCCGCTGCGGCAGGTGGTGCTACGCATGGCCAAGGGCGAACGCACGCAGCAGGTCGAATTCCGCGTGCGCCGTCCCAATGGCGAATTGCGCTGGTGCACCGGTACGGCCGCGGCGAGTGTCGATGCGGCCGGCAACGTGGTGCGGATCAGCGGCGTCACCATCGACGTCACCGAGCGCAAGGAGGCCGAGGAGCGGCAAGTGCTGCTGGCGCGCGAGGTCGATCATCGCGCCCGCAATGCGCTCGCCATCATCCAGTCGATCATTCGATTGACGCGCGCCAAAACCGTCGACGACTACGTCGCCACCGTCGAGGGCCGCATCAAGGCCTTGGCGCTGGCGCACACGTTACTGTCCGATTCGCGTTGGCAAGGCGCCGATCTAGGCACGCTGGTGACCGAGGAATTCGCGCCTTACCGCACCGGCAACAAGATCGAGCTCAAGGGCCCGAACGTCTCGTTGTCGCCCGCGACCGCGCAAGGCATCGCGCTGGCGCTGCACGAGCTCGCCACCAATGCGGCCAAGCACGGCGCGCTGTCATCGCTCAAGGGCAGGGTCAGCCTGACTTGGCAATTGCAGTCCGATATATTGACGCTGCATTGGGGCGAGAGCGGCGGACCGCCGATCAAGACGCCGTCGGCGCGCAGCTTTGGCTTGAAAGTCATCAAGGCCAGCATCGAACAGCAGCTCGGCGGCAAGGCGACGTTCGACTGGAATCCGAAAGGGCTGCGCTGCGACCTGACGATTGCGCTGCGGGAGACCGGAGAAACCCGGGAGCAGGATGGCGCTCATCATGCCAATGGCGGCGGCAACGGCACCGCCATTCCATTGAAGAAGGTCGATAAGCCGCGGGTGCTCGTGGTCGAGGACGAGGCGCTGGTCGGCATCATGATCCAGGAATGCATGACCGAACTCGGCTTCCAGATCGTCGGCCCGGTTTGCACCGCGTCCGAAGCATTGGAGGCCGCCAAGGCCGGCGATTTCGATGCCGCGATCCTCGACATCAATCTCGGCGACGGCATGGTCTATCAGGTGGCCGAAATTTTGGCGCGGCGCCATGTGCCGTTCGTCTTTGTCACCGGCTACGACGCCGACAGCGTCGACAGCCGGTTTCGCGGAATCCCGGTCCTGCAGAAACCGGTCGAGCGGGAAATGCTGCAGAAGCTGTTTACCCAAGGGGCAGACCGCTCCATGGCCGGCTTGGCCCGCGATGACAATCGCGTTCGCGCCTGAGTTCCGCTCTGGCGGGTCTTTGCGAACCTTGGCCGGTCACTGCAGTATGCGCACGACCGGCGTGATCGACAGGTCAGAGGCGGCGGTCTGGATGGCGATGAGCTGCGCCAACAGGCTGAAGATGCGCTTGGTGGTCGCGGCCTGCTCGGGCACGCAGTAGTCGCCGTCTTCGAACCAGGTGTGGACGAAGCATTGGCCGCCGAGGTTCTGCAACACCGTCATCAGCTGCGGGTCGTCATGCACGGTCTCCAGCACCGGCGGCTCCGCCGCGTATGGGCGATTGGCCGGGATATAGGCATAACGCGTCGGCACCAGGTGCTCGCGCTGCATTCTCATCAACGTGCCGAGGAACACGAAAACACCGTAAGCCGAACGCGGAGTGATGGTGAAGCTGATCTGGGGGCCGCCTGGAGTCGGGCTGAAGGAGAGCGGCAGGTTGTCAGCCTGCGCGACGTCTTTGTTATCCGTTGGCTTCCAATCGGGGGAGCCGCACGTCAGGGGGGATTTGAACAGTATTGTCCGTTGAACTTCCAGATTGCCTTGAGCCTCTTGCACCAAAGCCGGCGCAACCGATGAAGCCGCTTGCTGAGCCAGCACGGGATTGAAGCAAAATCGTGCATAGGAAGTACCTTTGGGTGATCCGCCCGAGCCATGGTCGCTGCTGGCGCCGCCCTTTGGCGCACTGGAGGAGGCGCTGGCCTGTTCGGTTTTTTCTTCGACGGTCAGGCCGGTATAGGCGGCGTTGTGGACCCAATCGATGAAGCAGCGATGCTTCGGGTCAATTTGTGAGCAGCCGTAATCGTCGGGCGGACTGTAATGGTAGCCGAACGGCTGAGGAGCGGTGGGCAGTTGAAGCGTGAATCCGTCCGTGAATAGCCAGAACAACAGCTCGCGCGAATAGCCTTGGCGGATGAAATAAGCCAAGGTCTGCAAGTCGATCGGTCTCAGGAAGCCCTGATAGAACGCGCTGGTTTCCTGAGTCGAGACGTTGAAGTTGGTGCTGACCGCGGTGGTATTGCCGGCGGTGGTGTTGCCGAAAATGACGTCACGCCCGGGCGTGAAGCCTGGCGCTAGCGCAGGCCCCGTGGCGAGGCGGGCGCTGGGGCCGAGCAGGAACGACGGCAGCGAGAACGATGTCGTATTGGTGAGCGACGGCGTGACGTTGGCGATGGTGGTGAAGCTCAAGGGATAGTCATGGCTGGCGCGAACGAGATTGAGGAAGATGGATTCGTTGCGCGCCTTCGCCAGGCTGCGGCCCACCGTGTCGTATCGGTTGTCGACCGGATCGACCACCGCGCAGGCGCCGAGCACGCCGGCAAGCAACGCCCCAACAAGCAACACACGCCACCACATTGTCGACTCCCAATTCATCTTAGCCGCTCTGGTTCTTTGACATTCCGCACATGTTGAATGGGTGCCCCGAAAACCTTCCTAAAACCTGTAATTCAAGCCGGCGCGCATGACCGCGAAATAGACCGGCGAGAAACCTGCGGCGATGGATGCCGGCGCCGTCCCGGCGGCGACGGCCGTGGCGGTTGCGGTCACCGTCGGCGAGCTCAAGTGCACATAGAGCAGCTCGGTCCGGAAGATCAGGTTGGTCGTGATCGCATACTCGGCGCCGGCCCCGGCACTCCATCCGAACAAGGTTTGCGACGCTGAGCCGGCGAAACAAGCCGTGCCGACGGTGCAGGCATAGGAGAAGCCGCCCGCGCTCAGTGCGTTGGTGGTGGCGGCAGGCACGCGGAGATTTTCGTGCACTTGACCGAACGCGAACCCGCCGGTGCCGTAAAGCAAGAGCGGCGGCGCCAGCACGACGCCGGCCCGCGCCCGAACCGTTCCGAACGATTCGACGGTCTGGCTCGCGACCATGTTGGTTGCGCCGACACCGCCGAGCCGGAACGACGAACTCACCGAGCCGTCGAGATTGGACCACTGGTAATCGGCTTCCGCGCCGACCAGCCAATGCGAATTGACCTGCCAGTTGTAGCCGAACTGGCCGCCGGCAACAGCGCCGTCGCGGTGAAAATCCACTCCGTTGATGCACTGGCCCTTCGGCGCGCCGCCGCCGCCGCAGGTGCCGGACAGCGCCGCCGGATCCTTGGCCGCAAAGGTGACGGAGGAATTACCCCAGGCGTAACCGCCGTTGATGCCGACGTAAAAGCCGGTCCAGGCGAGATACGGCACGCTGGCGGTGATGAATTGCGACGGTGGGACCGCCATTTCTTCGGCCATCGCGCCGGCCATGCCGAACGCAAGCGAAGCGACGATACACGCGATACTCTTTTTCACGGACGCCCCGCCGATACAACGAGGAACTAATGTATCGGATACGCAGAACCGGATAACCGGATTTACGCAGCCCACCCAAAATGAGCGTAGCATGGGCGCTGCGCAGGAAAAGATGTCCGGCCACAGAATCCAAATTTCTGTGATAACTTTGCCACGCTGATGGACGTGTTTGGCTGGGCGCCGCGTCAGGCGCGGCAGCGTCAGCCGGTCAGGTGCTCGATTTTGACTTGTTTCTCGGCGGCCATGCGGCCGATCTCGTAAAGCTGGTGGACGGCACCGGGATCGTCCATGCCGCGCAGGCGGGCAAGAGCATCGTCGCTCACGTCATAGTTGAGCTCGCGCGCCAGCCAATCCTTTTCCAGCCGCACGTCGTAGCGCAGGAAGCGAAACATCTTGCCGCCCGACGGTACGTCCCCGGCCAGCGTGCCGACTTCGGAGTTGATCGGCCACGGCGCCGGACATTCACCCATCCATTGCATCAGCGACAGCACCAGCATCTCGGCGTCGGTCATCAACGAAATGAGCGCGTGAAAGGCGAGCTTGGTGAAGCGGGCGAAGCCCAAGCTTTCGTAAGACAGCCGCGGCCGATAGGTGCCGGTGCCGACCGAAAAGATGGTGAGGTTTTTCGGTCCGGTCTGCCATTTGATGTTGAACGGACTCAGCGTCGCCATCTGGAACAGCGCCAGGGACGGATTGTTGTGCGGCGTCACCCCGCCGTCGACAAACAGGCCGTAGGTGTGCGGATCGATCTTGGCATGCCGCCCGATGCCGAGGCGCCGCAACAGCGCTTGCAGGGCGCGCGCCGGCCACGGCACGTTGAGCGGCTTGGCTACGGCGTCGGGCAGCAATTCTTTGTTCTGGCTGATCGGCAACAGCTCCGGATCGAAAAAATGCGGCGCCGCGGTGCTGGCGCGCACCAAGTTGACCAGCGGGTAATCCTTGTTGCCGATTTCGCTGGTCTTGCTCTCCCAATACGGCGCGCGCGGATTGTTCGAGATGATCCAGGGGCTGCCGGTATCCATGCGCTTGGTGATGATGCAATAGCCGGTGATCAGGTCGGGGCTTTGCAGCACGCGGTCGCCGACCACTTCCTCGATCTGGTGGCGCAGGCCGCGGGCGTCGAACTTCGCCTGCAAAAGCGGAACGCGCCAGCGCTGGCGCTTGAAGGCAAACGGCGCGAGCTTGAGATAGAAGTCTTTCACTTGCGCCGTGCGGTATCCGAGCGCCAGGGCGCCGGCGATGACCGCGCCTGTCGAAGTGCCGCCGACGAGGTCGAAATAATCGCCGAGCCGGACCTCCTTGCCGTCGCGTTCGCTGAGCAAGGCTTCGATGCGCTCGAGAAAGGCCACCGTCAGCGCGCCGCGCACGCCGCCGCCGTCGAGCGCCAGCACCCGTTTGGGGCCGGGACCGAACAGATGACGGTCGCGGGAATTCGCGAAGCTGGCTGCGCTTAAGTCGTTCATGGGTACCATGTCCCGTCGTCGCGATTGTCTCTTAAGATCATTGCGTCGGCGCAGTGAGAGTTTTTTCGACCACTTCCGCCACGGTTGCCACATCGGCCGGGCGAAACGTGTTTTTCAAACCCACGCTCGCGCCGGCCGGCGCTGCGCCGGCGCCCGGCCACGATATTCGTATCGCGTTGGGATGGCTCGGCTCGATCCACGCCACGACGACACCATCGGCGATGGCGCGTTCGACGATCTGTGCGGTGCCGCCGACGCCGGCCGCCACCTCGCCGTCCCATATCGCGATCAACACGTCGATATTGGCCAGCATGAAAAGGCCGGCCGCTTCGTAAGCCCGGGGGCGCTCATCGGCGGCGCCGCCAAGCTCGAACACGTCGCAGGCGCGGGCGAGCAGCTCTTCGAACTCCCTGCGCGACGCCAGCGTCTCGAAGTCACGCGCGTATTCGGCCCTGTTGAACGGCAGGACGACTTGCAATCCGAAGCCGGCGGCGAGCCCCGCTGCGGCGACGATGCGGTCCGAGCCTTCCGCCAGCGAGGAGACGATGAAGAACGCGCTCGCGGTATTTGCCCCGCGCGCGGTATCGACAATTGCGGCCAGGATACGATCGATGAGCGCGCGCAACGGCGCTTCGGACTCCTCCGGCAATTTCGGTGGCACCCGGTGGCCGCTGACGCCGATGCGCAGGCCAGGCGAGGACGGCACTGGGTGACGGGCGGGGCTCACGGCAGGGGACGACCCACATTCAGCGGCTAGCCCCGGTTCGGGCTCGTCCGAGCATAGCGCAGAATTTCTGCCGCGGCAGCGGTCATCACGCTTGCGGCGACGTCATCCTCGGCCGTGCCACCAAGCCAAGCTCGCACAGGCCCAGCACCAGCGTGGCGAGCAGGAACGGAATCACGAAATAGGCGACGCGAAACGTCAGCAGCGCCGCGAGCAGCTCTTCTTTGGGAAATTGCGGCAGCCCGATGAGGAGTGCCGCTTCGATGACGCCGAGGCTCCCCGGCACATGGCTGATGGTGCCGAGCAGGGTCGCCGTGACGAAGATGACCAGCACCGGCACGAAATCGACCGCGGGGTTTTGCGGCAGCAAGGCGTACATCGCGGCCGTCACCAGGCAGAGGTCCATGGCGCCGATGCCGGTCTGAACCAGGGTGAGGCGCACACTGGGCAGGACGAGCTTCCAATTGGCATAGCCGACGGTGCGCGGCCGCGGCGCGAGCCAGAGGAGGTAGCAAGCGATGCCGAGCAAAGCCGATAGCCCGACGATCCGGTTGATCCAAGGCGGCAGGTGGTCGACGACGCTCGCCGCTTCCGGCGCACAGGTTATGGCGCCGCCGAGCACGATGGCATTGCCGAGCCAGAACGTCATACCAGTCACGAAAGCGATCTTGGCGATGTCGAGAAGATTTAGGCCCCAAGCCGAATAAACGCGCAACCGCACCACGGCGCCGGTCAAGGTCGCAGCACCAAGCGAATGCCCGATCGTGTAGCTCGTAAAACTTGCCAGCGCCGCGACATGAAAAGGAACCGTCCGGCGGCCGATGATGTGGAGCGCAAACACATCATAGAAAGTCAACGTGATGTAGCCCAAGACGACGAATGCGCCGGCGATCGCGATATTGCGGATCGGCTGGGCAGTGAATGCGGCAATCACTTTGCCGACATCGATGTCGCGCAACAAATGCCAGAGCGCGACGCCGACACAGGCGACGATCAGTACGCTGAGCGCAACACCGAGCCAATTGCGGCCGAGTTTTCGGACGACCGTCCGCGCGGTGCTTCTCGTCACGTTCGGTATCGGCCTGCCAATAGGCGAACGATTCTGGCCGACATCCCGGTCAGACGATTCGCAGCGCCAACTTTTCATTTGTTTGTAACAACAGTGTAACGCGCCGCGCGGACAAACGGTCGCGTCGATGTCGCGATCGTCACACTGCTGAGACATGAAACGGCAATTGTCGCCGCACGCGATTCGACAACATGGGTTCCGGCGGAGAGCAACCTGATGCGCGTTCTCGTCGCAACGGACGCCTGGCGTCCCCAGGTCAACGGCGTGGTACGGACGCTCAATTCATTGGCGCGCGCCGCGGCCAAGCTTGGCGTTACGATCGAGTTCCTGTCGCCGGAGGGTTTCCCGTCGTTCCCGGTGCCGACCTATCCCGGCTTGCGGCTGGCGTTGCCGAGCCGCCGGCGGATCGCCGAGCGCATCGAAGCGGCGCGGCCCGACGCCATCCATATCGCGACGGAAGGACCGATCGGTTTTGCCGTGCGCTCCTACTGTCGGCGGCATGGCCGCCCGTTCACCACGAGTTACACGACGCGATTTCCTGAATACATCTCGGCCCGCTCGCCGATCCCGCAAGCGTGGATCTACGCGATGTTGCGCTGGTTCCATGCCGCGGCGACGGTGACGATGGTGGCGACGCCCTCGCTCACGGCGGAGCTTTCAGGGCGCGGCTTTGCCAATCTCGGCAGGTGGACGCGCGGGGTGGATACCGAGCTGTTTCGCCCGGATCGCGCCATCGATCTCGGCTTGCCGCGGCCGGTCTTCATGACCGTCGGTCGGGTCGCCGTCGAAAAGAATCTCGAAGCGTTCCTGTCGCTCGATCTGCCAGGCACCAAGGTCATCGTCGGTACCGGACCGCAGGAAGCCGAGCTCAAGCGAAAATTCCCCGACGCGAAATTTCTCGGCATGCTGGACAACGGTATTCTCGCCTCGCACTTGGCCGGTGCCGACGTGTTCGTGTTTCCAAGCCTCACCGACACGTTCGGCATCGTGCAGCTCGAAGCGCTCGCCAGCGGGGTTCCGGTCGCCGCTTTTCCGGTCACCGGCCCGAAGGACGTCGTCGCCGACAATCCGGTCGGCGTCTTGCACGAGGATTTGGCGGTAGCTTGCATGGGCGCGCTGTCGCTGTCGCGCGATGCCTGCCGCGCCTTTGCGCTCGACTATTCCTGGGAAAACAGCGCGCGCCAGTTCATCGGCCACGCCCGCAAGGTCGCGACCGGCAACGCCGGCGAGCCGCAGCTTGCCGAAACGATCACGGAGACCGTCCATGGCTAAGGGCGGCAAGATAAAAAGCAAACCAACGGAAGGTTCAAGCATGAGCAGCACACTTTTGGAGTCCGATCTCGACACCCAGACCATCACCAAGGCTTATGCGCGCTGGGCGCCGGTCTACGACCTGGTCTTTGGCGCGGTCTTCGAGCGCGGTCGCCACGCCGCAGTCGCGGCAGCCGCGCGCGTCGGCGGGCGTCTCCTCGAGGTCGGCGTTGGAACAGGCATCTCGTTGCCGCTGTATTCGCGCGACTTGAAGATCTGCGGCATCGATATTTCCGAGCCTATGCTGCGCAAGGCGCATGAGCGGGTCGCCGAATTTGGGCTGAGCAACGTCGAGGGGTTGTGGGTGATGGATGCCGAGCGGCTGTCGTTTCCCGACGCCTCGTTCGACGTCATCGTTGCGCAATACGTCATCACCACCGTGCCGAACCCGGAAGCCACGCTCGACGAATTCGCCCGCGTGCTCAAGCCGGGCGGCGAGATCGTGCTGGTCAGCCGCGTCGGCGCGGAAGCCGGCTTGCGACGGTCGCTGGAGCATTGGTTTCAGCCGGCGGCGCGCAAGCTCGGTTGGCGCACCGAGTTTGCCTTCGAGCGCTATGCGCAATGGGCGTCGCGGACGGCCGGCGTCACCCTCGTCGAGCGGCGTGCCATGCCGCCGTTCGGGCATTTCTCTTTGATCCGGTTCGCCAAGGACGGTGCGGCGGGCGCTACGCGGAACACAGATCCGGCGCTGCGCGCCGCGGGCTGACGTCCCGCCGGTCGCAAATCAAGACAGAAACCTTCACCCGACTGTCACGGAAGAATCCCTGTCACAAGGGATTCATCGAATCGCCATACCCAAATCTGGAACCGCACGACGGGGAGACCGATGGACAATTTTCGCGAGGCATTACGTACGCAGCGCTGGGACGATCATCGCTACTACCACCACAGCCGGATCAATCAGTCGCTGCACTTCGTCAGCGCGATCAGCTTTCTGTTCTCCTATGTGATGATCTTCAAGGACCCGGCGATCTCGGCGCTTGCCGGCTGGCTCGTTGCCATGACCACGCGGCAGACCGGGCATTTTTTCTTCGAGCCCAAGGACTACGACACGGTCAACCAGGCCAGCCACGAGCACAAGGAAGAGATCAAGGTCGGTTACAATCTGCGCCGCAAGGTCGTGCTGTTGACGATCTGGGCGGCGTCGCCCGTATCGCTTTATTTCAGCCCGACCTTGTTCGGCCTGTTCACGCCGGCCAGCAACAAGACCGAGTTCGTGCGCCAAGTCGCGGTGATCTGGCTGGCGCTCGGCATCGGCGGTGTGCTGTTCCGCACCGTCCAATTGTTCGTCATCAAGGACGTGCAGACCGGCCTGGTCTGGGCGACAAAAATCCTCACCGATCCGTTCCACGACATCAAGCTCTATCACAAGGCGCCGTTGGCGTTGCTGCGCGGCGAGCTGATCGATCCCGCCATCGGCCTGCATCATTGGGATGAGGATGACGCCGAAGAGGTCGAGGTTCCGCGGCCGAGCTGAAACGGCGCGGCGGATCGCATCTGCGTTAGCTAATGCTTGCGCCAGGGGAACAAGCGGTGGGCGATCATCTCTTTCATGATCGCCCGCTTGATCGTCTTGTTGGTCGTCGCCGGCTCATGCCACCACCAGCCGTCCTGCGCCATGGCCTTGGCCGCGGCAACGAAGCGGTCTGCCACCGCATCGAGGTCGGCACCGGTGTAATTGAGGCTGAAGATCAGCCGGGCGGTGCCGACCCAACTCAGCGCCAGTCCTTCTGCCCGCAGATAATATTGCAGCATCCAATTGTAGCGCGACGGTTGCGTGTAACAGACCACCCAGAGCGCCGACATGTTGGCCACCTTGACCGGCAGTCCTTCGTCGGCAAGCCGCCGGTTCAGCCGTCGCGCTCTGCCGTCCCAGACCGTATCGAGGTCGTGGTAGAGCGCCTGGGTCTCTGGCGTTTGGAATTGGCGCAGGAACTCGTTCATCGCCGCCATCACGTAGGGATGCGCGTTGAAGGTGCCGCGGGCGAAGCAGATATCGGCCGGCCGGTCGTCGCGGAACCGCTTCATCAAATCCTTGCGGCCGCAGACGACGCCGATGGGCAGCCCGCCGCCGATCGTCTTGCCGTAGGTGACCAGATCGGCACGGACGCCGAAATAGTCCTGCGCGCCACCCGGCGCGAGGCGAAAACCGACGAACACCTCGTCGAAGATCAGGACGATGTCGCGTTCGCTGCACACCTGCCGCAGGCGCTTGAGCCAGTCGGTGTAGGCCGCCTTGTCGAAATGCGAGCTGCGCGTGCTGTCGAGCAACGACGAATCGGTCGGCGCCGGCGCGTTCGGGTGCAAGCCCTGCTCGGGATTGACGAGCACGCAGGCGATGTCGCGGCGGGTGCGCAGCACGTGCAGCGTTTCCTCGGACATTTCCGCAAGCGTATAGGTCTCGTGCGCCGGCAGCGGATTGCCGATGCCCGGCTGCACGTCGCCCCACCAGCCGTGATAGGCGCCGCAGAAGCGCACCAGATGAGTGCGCCGCGTATGGTAGCGCGCCAGCCGCACCGCCTGCATCACCGCCTCGGTGCCCGACATGTGGAACGACACTTCGTCGAGCCCGGAAATCTCTTTGATACGCTGCGTATTCTCGATGATCAGCGGATGATAGGCGCCGAGCACCGGCCCGAGCTCATGCACGCGGGCGGCGCCGCGCTCAATCGTGCCCTTGTAGAAGTCGTAACCGAAGACATTGACGCCGTAGGAGCCGGTGAGATCGTAGAAGCGGTTGCCGTCGAGATCGGTGACTGTCACGCCGTCGGACGATTGCAGGAAGGTGCCGAGCGGCAGATGCGCACGCACCACGCGGCGATATTGGAACGGCACCCGATAGGCGCCGGTGAATTGCAGGTCGGAAATGGTTTCGGCGGCCTCGGCGCTGCAGCGGATCGTTTCGGGGAATCGCGTCTTGTAAAGCTCCGAAAGGCGGAAGAAGCCGGCGCGGCGCAGGCCTGCGATGTCGGCGGGCGCGCCGTCGCTGTCGAAAAACCGGTCCTCATCGAAATCGTAGAACGGCACGAAACCGGCGAGGCGGCGCGCCATGCGGGCATGGCCGGCGAGCGAGCGGTGCTTGGCCTGGGACAGTTCCAGCCGGCGGCCGAGCGTCAGCATCGAGGTCGCCAGCGCCGCGGCGCCGAGCCCGTAAAAGGCCAAGGTGGTCGTGGCCCATGCCATCGAATCGGGGTGTACCCGGAACGTTTTACAAAGCCATGACGGTCCGCACGCAAATCCGGCGCCTGTTCGCGCGGGAGCAAATCTGGCGCCTGTTAGCGCAGGAGAATGTCAATTTCCTCCTCACCAACCGCATTCCGCGCCGGCTGGCGACGCAGTTCGTCGGCTGGCTCAGCCAGGTCGAGCAGCCGCTGGTGCGCGATCTGTCGATCGGCCTGTGGCGGCTGTTCTGCGATCTTGACCTGAGCGAAGCCAAGAAGACGCATTTCCGCAGCATGCACGACTGCTTCACCCGCGAGCTCAAGGACGGTGCCCGCCCGATTGACCGGACGGCGGAGATCCTGGTCAGCCCGTGCGACGCCATCGTCGGCGCCTGCGGTGCCATCGCCGGCACGCGCCTCTACCAGGCCAAGGGCTTTCCCTACACGCTGGACGATTTGCTGTGCGACCGCGATCAGGTCGAAGCGTACCGCAACGGCCGCTATGTGACGCTACGCCTGACCGCGGGCATGTATCACCGTTTCCATGCGCCGCACGATTGCCGCGTCGAGCAGGTGATTTACGTCTCCGGCGACACCTGGAACGTCAATCCGATCGCGCTCAAACGCATTGAGCGGCTGTTCTGCAAGAACGAACGCGCCGTGCTGCGCACGACGCTCGCGTCAACCGGCGACAGCGTGACCGTGGTCCTGGTCGCCGCCGTCCTGGTCGCCAGCATCCGCCTGCATTGTCTCGATGTGCTTTTGAACCTCAAGCATCGCGGGCCGAACGTCATCGCCTGCGACGCTTCGTTCGGCAAAGGCGAGGAACTCGGCTGGTTTCAGCATGGCTCGACGGCGATCGTGTTCGCGCCGGACGGCTATGCGCTGTGCGACAATGTCCGGGAAGGCGCGCGGATCCGCATGGGGGAACCGCTGATGCGGCTGCCGTGATTGCGTGCGTCGTTAGGCGATTGTTCGCGGCCGTGCCGCGTCACCGACGTCGAGTGGGATTTTATTCATCTTGGGCGCGCCGTCCGGCCGATGTTTCGCCGGCTTTTTTCTCGCCACGCGGCGGCCGCTGCGCGCATTGAAGATGCGCGCTTCGGCGGTCAGCCATTTCGCAAAAGCCTGAACCGCGCTGGCGCTGGCGCGGGTTTCCGGCAGAATCAGATAATACGAGGTGGCGATGTCGACGAATTCGTCGGCGACGATCTCCAGCCGCTTGGCTGCGATGTCGTCTTCGACCAGATAGCGCGGCAACAGCGCGATGCCGAGGCCGGCCACGGCGGCCTGGGCGACCATGGCGAAGTTCTGACAGGCGTGGCCGTGCAACAAACCGTCGGACGCGATGCCGACCTCGGCCATCCATTCCGCCCAGCGGTTCGGTTTTCCCATCTTGTGCAGGAGCGGGAATTTGACGACGTCAGCCGGCGTCTTGATGGCGCGCCTGGCGTTCAATTTCGGACTGCAAACCGCGACGACGTCCTCGTCCATCAGGTAATGCGAAATCGTGCCGGGCCAGTGCATCGCACCGTGGAACACCGCGGCGTCGAACGGCTCCAGTGCCGAGTCGATCGGCGCCTGCCGCGCCGTGATATGGACCATGATTTTCGGGTTCACCTTCTGGAAATTCGGCAGACGGGGAACCAGCCAGCGTGCGGCGAAGGTCGGCAGCGCGACGAGATTGAGGGTCGTGCTGTTGGAAAACGACGCTACGCGCTGCGTCGCGTCGGCAAGGTCGTCCAGCGCTTTCTTGACCTTCGACAAATACATCTTGCCGGCGTCGGTCAAGACGACGCGCTGGCGTATGCGCTCGAACAAGCGAATGCCGAGATGGATTTCGAGCTCGCGAATCTGACGGCTGATCGCGCCTTGGGTCAAATTGAGCTCGCCGGCGGCCCGCGTAAAGCTGCCGTGCTGAGCCGCCACGACAAACGACGTCAGTTCGCCGATCGACGGAATCTCACCCCGTTTCAACGCACGCACACTCCCGATGTGTCGCCGACAAGCTCCCCCGCAAGAATGTTACGCCGCCGGGCGAAAGCAATCCACCGTTTTCGCAAAACGGAACTCTTACCTTTCGGCCACAATTCTTAATGCTTAATCGGCGCGAAATCCGCTGTCGACTGGCGTTCGCCGTCAGCCGGCGGCCTTCTGCTGCGCTACCTGCGCATCGTCAAGCTCCTTGGCGCGAATGCAAGCTGGACGGCTGCTGAGCCGTTGCCAATATTGCTCAAAAGCCGGGCGCTTTTCGATCATTCCGAACATCATGCCAAAGCCGAGCTGCGAACCGACATAGAGATCGGCCGCGGTGAAGCTGTCGCCGGCCAGATAATGTCCCCGCGACATTGCGTCTTCGAGCGTCTTCAGGACCAGCGCCATATTACCGTAGCCCATCATCCGCTCGCGCTCCTGCGGCACGACGACGCCGAGAGCCTTGTTGCTCGACGCGGCCTCGAATGGGCCGGCGGCGAAGAACAGCCAGCGGTAATAAGGCGCGCGCAACCGATGGCCGGGCGGCGGCGCAAGGCCCGCTTGCGGAAACGCATCGGCGAGATAAGCGCAGATGGCCGCGGTCTCGGTGACGACAGCGTCGCCATGACGCAGTGCCGGCACTTTGCCCATCGGATTGATGGCCAGATACGCGGGCGCTTTCATGGAACTGGCATAGTCGAGCAGTTCGGTCTTGTAGGGCTGGCCGACTTCCTCGAGCATCCAGCGGGCGATCCGCCCACGCGACATGGGATTGGTGTAGAGAATGAGTTCGTCGGCCATGGGAGATGTCCTCTGCCGTTCAGCAATGAGCGCTCAATATGGGCAGCGCAACAGCGGACGGCAATGTGTTGGATTGCGCGCCGATGTGCCTGCCGATCAGTCGGATGTCAATATGCGATACATGTCCATGCTGTCGCGCGCGCAACGGAGCGCGGCCGTGACCGCCGGTGTCCTCAGCTTGCGCGCGATACTCGCCAGCGCGCTGAGCTGTTGCTCGCCGCCGGCGCCTTCCGGAAGCAGCAGCAGGAAAACGATATCGACGGGTTTCCCGTCAACGGCATCGTAATCGATCGGCTTCTTGAGACGAGCGAGCATGCCGAACGGCGTCTTGGCGTGTTGAAATCGCGCGTGGGGTATCGCTACGCCGCCGCCGACGCCGGTGGATCCAAGCGCCTCACGCTTGAGCAATGCAGCGGCAATGCCGTCGCTCGTCATATCGAGCTCGACCCCGACATTGCGTGCGAGCTCCGACAGCAATTTTTTCTTGTCGTTTGAGGCAACGTCGATCTTCACGTTCGCCGGAGCGAGAAAGTCCGCGATTTTCATGTTTGATGGTCAATCCGGCGCGCGCAGCCGATAGCCGATGCCGGTTTCGGTCAGCACATAGTGCGGCCGCTCCGGCTCGGTCTCGATCTTCTGCCGCAGCTGCCGCACATAGAACCGCAGATATTGCGCGTCGGTGAGATCGTCCCACAGCTCGCCGAGCAGGAATTTGTGGGTGAGTACCTTGCCGGCATGCTGCACCAACACGCGCAGCAGATCGTACTCCTTCGGCGAGAGCTTTATCTCCTTATCGCCGATCTTGACGATGCGGCGGACCAGATCGACGGACAGCTCGCCGACCTTGAAGATCGGCCGCTCGCCATGGGTTTGCAACTGGTGGCGCAGCGCCGCGCGGATGCGCGCAAGGAGCTCGTCCATGCCGAACGGCTTGGTGACGTAATCGTCGGCGCCGAAATCGAGTGCCTGCACCTTGCCGGCCTCGTCGCCGCGGCTCGACAGCACCACGATCGGCACGCTTTCGTTGCGCGCGCGCATGGTGCGTAAGAGTTCGAGGCCCTGGGTGTCGGGCAGGCCGAGGTCGAGGATAATCAGATCAGGCGCTTCCTTGAGCAGCTCCAGCGCGGCCTTGCCATTAGCCGCCTCGAGAATTTGATAGCCGTGCGCGTTCAAGCCCATGCGCAGAAGCTTGCGGATCGGCGGCTCGTCATCGACCACCAGCACGCGGAGCGGGGCGGCGCTCATGCGGCGGTGTCCAGACGCTGCCGGCTGTCCGGGATCGGCAACATGATCGTGAACACGGCGCCGCGGCGGTCGGCGCGATTGGTGGCGACGATGGTGCCGTGCATGGCTTCGACGAAGCCGCGCGAGATCGCCAGCCCCAGCCCGGTGCCGGCGCGCACCTGATCGGTTTTCTGCGCGCGGTAGAACTTGTCGAAGATATGCTCCAGGTCGCCCTGCGGAATGCCGTCGCCCTCGTCGGTGATCTGCAAGGCCACGGTTTCCCGGTCGCGCCAGCTGCGGATGGCGATGGTCGTGTTCGCCGGCGCGTATTTCGCCGCATTGTCGAGGAGATTGAACAGCGCCTGCTCGAACAGCACCGCATCGAGGCTGACCATCGGCATGTCGGGGGCGAGATCGAGATCGACCCGATGATGGCCAAGAATCTTATTGGCGCGGCGCAGCGCCGAGCCGACGATTTCGGAAAGATCGTGCGGCGCCAGATTCGGCGCAACCGCGCCGGATTCGAGCTTGGTCATGTCGAGCAGGTTGGCGATGAAACGGTTGAGCCGCTCGGATTCGTCGATCACAGTCGACAACAAATCTGCTTTCTCGCCATCGCTGAGCCGGTCGCCGACGTCGCGCAACGTGCTGGCCGCGCCGAGCACCGCGGCGAGCGGCGTCTTCAAGTCATGGGATATCGAGGTGAGCAGTGCCGAGCGCAGCCGCTCGGTCTCGGCGGTGCGCTCGACGCGATCCATATCCTCGACCAGGCGCACGCGCTCGATGGCGAGCGCGCCCTGGTCCATCAGCGCGTCGAGGAGGCGCCGCTGGTCGGGGGTGAGTAGCGGTCCCGGCTTGTCGCTGTCGATGCCGACGACGCCGATGGCGCCGCGCCCGGTATGCATCGGCAGGAACAAGCGCTTGGCGCCGGGCAGCGTATCGGAGCCGCGGCCAGCAGCGCGGTCGTTCTCCCAGGTCCACTTTGCGGCCGCGAGATCGGCCTCGTCGAGGGTGTCTTCCGGCGGATAACCCGCCTTCACCGCGATGGAACCGTTGCCCGGCAACAGCAGCACGACGCGCACTTTCAGCATCAAGGCGGTCTGATAGGCCGTCGCCCACAGCACGTCATCGAGCGTGCCGGCACCGGCGAGCTTGCGGCTAAAGGCGTGAAGCGATTCGACGGCACGCACGCGGGCCTTCGCGGTCACAGTCTGCATGCGGCTTCGCGCCGCCACATTGGAGACGATGATGGCGACGATCGTGAACAGCGCGAAGGCTGCGATATTGTGCGGATCGGTGATGGTCAGCGTGTAGAGCGGCGGCAGGAAGAAAAAATTATAGGCCAGCGCCGAAACCACGCTGGCGAACAGCGAGGGCAGGAGGCCAAAGCGCACGGCGACGCCGACGATCGCGGTGAGGAAGACCAGATCGACGTTCTCGACGCCGATCCAAATGTTGACCAGTTCGCCGCAGCCAAGCGCAATCGCCACCGCCACGAGCGCCAGCACATAAGGCCGTGGATCATAGGCTTCGACGCGCTGCGAAGTGTCGACGGTCTTTTTCGGCAGCGGGCCGCCGGGAAGCTGGTCGCCGGCGATGACATGGACGCTGATATTGCCGGAACGGCGCACCAGATCGTGCACCACGGAACCGTGCAGGATTTCGAACCAGCGCGACCGCGTCGACTTGCCGATGATGATCTGCGTGACATTGTGGGCGTGCGCGTAGCCGATCACGTCGTCGGCGATGTTGCGGTCGCCGGCCGGCAAGGTCACCGGTTCGCCGCCCAGCGACTCGGTAAGCCGCAGCGTGTCGGCGATGCGATCGCGCTCCTCCTCGGACAGCTGCACTGCGCGCCGCCCTTCGATGTAGAGCGCCATCCAGGGTCCGTGCAGGCGATCGGCGAGCCGCTTGGCATAGCGCACGAGACTGGCGGCGCGCGGATCTTCGCTGATGCACACGGCAATGCGCTCGCCGGCCGCCCACGGCCCTTGGATGGCGTGCGCCTGCATCTCGTTGAGCAGTTGCTCGTCCACCCGCTCGGCGGTGCGACGCAGCGCGAGCTCGCGCAATGCGGTAAGGTTGGCCGGCGAGAAGAAATGCTCGAGCGCGCGCTCAGCCTGCTTGGGGACGTAAACTTTGCCTTCCTTGAGCCGCTGGATCAGGTCGTCGGGCGTCAGATCGACCAGTTCGACCGCATCGGCGCGATCGAACACGGCGTCCGGCACGGTTTCGCGCACGCGTACGTGAGTAATTTGCGCGACGACGTCGTTGAGGCTTTCGATGTGCTGGATATTGACCGTGGTATAGACCTCGATGCCGTTATTCATCAGCTCTTCGACGTCGAGATAGCGCTTGGGATGGCGGTTGCCTTCGGCATTGGTGTGGGCTAGCTCGTCGACCAGCACGATCTGCGGCCTTCGCGCAATGATCGCATCCAAATCCATTTCCTGGAGCGTCTGGCCGCGGTATTCGATGCGGCGCCGGGGGATGACTTCGAGGCCTTGCAGCAGCGCTTCGGTTTCCTTGCGGCCGTGGGTCTCGACCACGCCGGCGACGACGTCGTAGCTGTCCTTCAGCCGCGCATGAGCCTGCTGCAGCATTTCGTAAGTCTTGCCGACGCCGGGCGCGGCACCGACGAAAATTCGCAGTTTGCCGACGCGCCGTTCTTCGCGGCGCGCCGCTTCGAGGAGCGCTTCCGGTGAGGGCCGATATTCGGATTCGCGCCGCTGATCCGCCATCACTGCGTAAATGCGCCTATCCGGCAGCCAAATGGTCGAGCGCGAGATTGAGCTGCAATACGTTCACGCGCGGCTCGCCCAATAGCCCGAACAGGCGACCTTCCGTGTTGTCCACGACGAGCTGGCGGACGCGATCTTCGGGCAGATTGCGCACCTTGGCAATACGGGGCACCTGGAAAAGCGCGGCCTCCGGCGAGATGTGCGGGTCGAGGCCAGAGGCCGAGGTGGTGACCAGGTCTTGCGGCACCGGCATCGACGGATTTTCCTGCTTGAGCTTGTCGACGTCGCCCTGCACGCGGTCGATCAGCGCCTTGTTGGAGGGCCCGAGATTCGAGCCGCCGGAATTGGCGGCGTTGTAAGGCGCCGGCACGGTCTTGGTCGAATCATTGGGATCGGTTGCGGTTGTGGCCGACGGCCGGCCATGGAAATATTTGTCGCTCTCGAATTGCTGGCCGATTAGCGTCGAGCCGACAACCTTGCCGTCCTGCTCGATCAGGCTGCCCTGTGCCTGGCGCGGAAAGATGACTTCGGCGATGCCGGTCATCGCCAGCGGGTAGGCGAAGCCGGTGATGAGCGTAAGCGCGACCAGGACGACGATGGCGGGGCGGATTTCGCGCAACATGTTTTTCTCCTTTCGAGCATGATCCGGAAAAGCGGAAGCCGGTTTTCCGAAAAGATCATGCTCCATTAAAATCCTAGAGTGCGATCGCTCGATCGCGCTCTAGGCCAGATGCAAGGCGGTGACGACGATATCGATCGCCTTGATGCCGATGAACGGAATGATCACGCCGCCGACGCCATAGATCACAAGATTGCGCAGCAACAGCGCGCCGGCACCGATCGGCCGGTAGCGCACGCCTTTCAGCGACAACGGGATGAGCGCGATGATAATCAGCGCGTTGAAGATGATCGCCGAGAGGATCGCGCTTTCCGGCGTCGCCAGCTTCATGATGTTGAGCGTCTGTAGTTGCGGATAGAAGGCGACGAACATCGCCGGGATGATGGCGAAATATTTCGCCACGTCGTTGGCGATCGAGAAGGTCGTCAGCGCGCCGCGGGTCATCAACAACTGCTTACCGATCTCGACGATCTCGATGAGCTTGGTCGGATTAGAATCGAGATCGACCATGTTGCCGGCCTCGCGCGCGGCTTGCGTGCCGGTGTTCATGGCGACGCCGACATCGGCTTGGGCGAGTGCCGGTGCATCATTGGTGCCATCGCCGCACATCGCGACGAGCTTGCCTTTGGCCTGCTCGTCGCGGATGAGGCGCAGCTTCTCCTCGGGCGTGGCCTGGGCGAGGAAATCGTCGACGCCGGCTTCCGCGGCAATCGCCGCCGCCGTCATCGGATTATCGCCGGTGATCATCACGGTGCGGATGCCCATGCGGCGCAATTCGGCAAAGCGCTCGCGGATGCCGCCTTTGACGATGTCCTTGAGATGGATGATGCCGAGCAGTTTGCCGTCCATGGCGACCGCAAGCGGCGTACCGCCGGACTTGGCAATGACGTCGGCAATGGCCTGGGCTTCGCGCGCGGTGTCGGCGCTGACGCGCGGAAGTGTCTGGACCGCGCCGACAGCCGCCGGTGAGCCGTTGAGATAATTCAAGATCGCATCCACCGCTCCTTTGCGGACCCACGAAGCGCCGATCTCGACGCCGCTCATGCGGGTCTGCGCGCTGAACGGGATGAAATTCGCCTTCAGTTCCGCAAGCTCGCGGCCGCGGATGCCGTATTTCTCTTTCGCCAGAACCACAATGGAACGCCCCTCGGGCGTCTCGTCGGCGAGCGAGGCAAGCTGCGCCGCGTCCGCCAGCTCCTGCTCGCTGACGCCACGCAGCGGCTTGAACTCGGTGGCCTGGCGGTTGCCGAGCGTGATGGTGCCGGTCTTGTCGAGGAGCAGCGTATCGACGTCGCCTGCGGCCTCCACGGCGCGGCCCGACATCGCCAACACGTTAAAGCGCACCAGCCGATCCATTCCGGCGATGCCGATGGCGGAGAGCAGCGCGCCGATCGTGGTCGGGATCAGCGTGACGAACAGCGCCACCAGGATCACTACCGAGATGGTGCCGCCGGTATAGGCGACGTAGCTCGGGATCGTCGCGGTGGCGAACACGAAGATGATGGTCAGGCCGATCAAGAGGATGTTCAGCGCGATCTCGTTCGGCGTCTTTTGCCGCTCCGCACCTTCGACCAGCCTGATCATGCGGTCGAGAAAGGTCGAGCCGGGCGCTGCCGTGATGCGCACGCGGATCCAGTCGGACAGCACCTGGGTGCCGCCGGTCACCGCCGAGCGGTCGCCGCCGGATTCGCGGATGACCGGCGCCGATTCACCGGTGATCGCCGCTTCGTTGACCGAGGCCATGCCTTCGATGACTTCGCCGTCTGACGGAATCATGTCACCGGCTTCGACCAGGACGACGTCGCCGACCTTTAGCCCGGTAGAGGGCACGAGCTTGAAATTCTTTCGGTCCGCGCCGTTCGACAATTTGGCCGGGGTCTCGCTGCGCTGGCGGCGCAGTGTATCGGCCTGCGCCTTGCCGCGGCCTTCGGCGATCGCCTCGGCAAAGTTCGCAAACAGCACGGTGAACCACAGCCACAGAATGATCTGGAACTCGAACAGGATGTGTCCACCGCCCGTCACCAGATCACGGATCAGAATGATCGTGGTCAAGGCGGTGACGACCTCGAGCACGAACATGACCGGATTCTTCATGAGCGTGCGCGGATCGAGCTTGGCGAACGAGGAGCCGATCGCCGGCAGCACGATCTTCGGATCGAACAGCGCTGAAACCGGCATGCTCTTGCGCAGGGTTGAGGTTTCCATCGACGTGGCTCCGAACCTAATTGGATGAGAACAGGGTGCCGGCGTTTATCGCGAGTTGCTCGACGATCGGGCCGAGCGCGAGCGCCGGGAAGAAGGTCAAGCCGCCGACGATGACGATCACGCCGACAACGAGGCCGACGAACAGCCCGCCGGTGGTCGGGAACGTGCCTGCGGATGCCGGCACTGATTTCTTGGCGGCGAGCGAGCCGGCGATCGCCATGGTCGGGATGATCATCCAGAACCGGCCGACGCCCATCGCGATGGCGCCGGTGACGTTGTAGAACAGCGTGTTGGCGCTCAATCCGGCGAAAGCCGAGCCGTTGTTGCCGGTCTGCGAAGTGTAGGCGTAGAGCACCTCGGTGAAGCCGTGCGGTCCGGGGTTGTTCATCGCCGCGACCGCGGACGGCACCAGCATCGCGACCGCGGTCCAGCCGAGATACATCAGCGGCAGCACGAGGATGGCGAGCATCGCCATCTTCACTTCCTTGGCCTCGATCTTCTTGCCGACATATTCCGGCGTGCGGCCGACCATCAGGCCGGCGACGAAAATCGAGATGATGACGAACAGCAGCATGCCGTACATGCCGGAGCCGACGCCGCCGACGATGATCTCGCCGAGCTGGATGTTGATCAGTGGCACCATGCCGCCGATCGCCGTAAGCGAATCGTGCATGGCATTGACCGCGCCGCACGAGGCGTCGGTCGTGATGACGGCGAATAGCGAGGAGGCGGCGATGCCGAAGCGGACTTCCTTGCCCTCAAGATTGCCGCCGGTGAGGCCGAGCGCGGTCAAGGCATCGTTGCCGTGCGCCTCGGCCCAGTAGCAAACGACGACACCGGAGAGGAACAGCACGCCCATGACCGCGAGCACGGCCCAGCCTTGCCGCGTATTGCCGACCATGCGGCCGAAGACGTTGGTCAGTGCCGCGCCGAGCGCGAAGATCGAGATGATTTGGACATAGTTCGACAGCGCGGTCGGGTTTTCGAACGGATGCGCGGCATTGGCATTGAAGAAGCCGCCGCCGTTGGTGCCGAGCATTTTTATCGCGATCTGCGAGGCAACCGGGCCCAAGGCGATGGTCTGCTTGGCGCCTTCCAGCGTCGTGGCATCGACATAAGCGCCGAGCGTCTGCGGAATGCCTTGCCAGACCAGGAACAACGCGAAGGGCACGCAGATCGGGAGTAGCACATAGAGCGTGCAGCGCGTGACATCGACCCAGAAATTGCCGACGGTCTTGAACGAGGCGCGGGCAAAGCCGCGGATCAGCACGATGGCGAGCACGATGCCGGTAGCCGCCGACAGGTAGTTCTGATGGGTCAGGCCGAGCATCTGCACGAGATACGACATCGTGCTTTCGCCGCCGTAGTTCTGCCAGTTTGTATTGGTGATGAAACTCATCGCCGTGTTGAACGACAAATCTTCGCCGACGGCGGATTGCCCGGCCGGATTGAACGGCAATCCCGCTTGCAGGCGCATCAATACGTAAAGAATGAGAAAGCCGCCGACATGGAACAGCAACATGCCGACGGTATACATGAGCCAGCCTTGCTCACGCCGCTCGTCGACGCCGGCGATCTTGTAGATCACCGCCTCGACCGGGTGCAGGACCGGCGACAGGAAAGTCCGCTCGCCGCCGAACACCTTCGTCATATAGCCGCCGAGAACCGGCGTGATGGCGATGATGATCGCGCAATAGATCAGGATTTGAAACCAACCGATGAGGGTCATGGTGTGCGCCTCTCAGAACCGCTCGGGCTTGAGCAGAGCGTAGGTGAGGTAGAAGAGAAGACCGGCGGTGACGATGGCGGCGAGCGTGTAATCGAAGGTCATGGCGTGCTCCTCACAGCCGGTCGCAGGCGTAGACGTAGCCGATCGACAGCGCGAAAAAGCCCAAGCCGATGGCGAGCATGATGATGTCCAGCATTTCGCTGCTCCTTGCCCGATGCAGGCAGAATGTAGATGCGCGGGGCATATGAATTCGAGAGGGCCGCGAAAGCCGCGATATAGGAATCTCATAAAGATCGGGCGGGAAGGGGAAGAACGCTTCAATAGAGCCTTTATGAAAATGCCCCTCGTTCCGTCTCGAATTCCTATGCGGTTCGGCAGCACATTAACGGCGGAGATTTTCATCGCCGCGAATCGAGACAGGCATGATCAGACAGCTCAAGCATTCCCGCGGTTTGCGCGAACTCTGGCCGGGCGAGATGCATCTGGCTTGCGCCGGGCACGGCCGAGGAGCGGCAGTGCCACGCCGACCCTTTGCGGCGTCGACGACGGCAACGCAATTGCCGCGACGACCGGATGCCAGCGCGCTTAGCGAGGCAATTCCGCTGTTCTATATCGGCCGCAACAAGAACGGCCTCTGGGTGGTGCGTGAAGCGGAAGGACGGAGCGGTGGCCTGTTCTTTCTCAAGCAATCGGCCGTGCACTTTGCGCGCCGACAAAGCGAACCGGCGGGATGCGCCATGATGTTTCTCGACGAGCCGATTGAGCTCGACATTGCGGACCAAGGCAGCCGTCATGCCATGCCCGCATTGGCGGCGGGGAGGGCGGCGCGCCAGACGCCATCTGTCGTCGCTGTGGTCGGAAGCGTCGTTGCGGCATGGCGGAAGCTTATCGTGCGCGTTTCTCGCAGCCTTGCAAGCGACCGCCGCAATCGAGCAGCGATCGAAAAGGAACTGTTCGGCGGCCAGTATAGGCTGTGTTCGAAGAACGACGACGATCTGCCGTTGCCGTAATTCGGCGTTACGGCGGACTCCGTCAAAAGCCAGGAATCGCTGCCGTCCTGGCTGAACTATGCGACACCTGTTCGGACTCGATGGTCGGCAAGGTCGGTGGTCCCCTCCGTGCCGGCCGTCGTGCTATGGTGGGTGAGCGGCCATCTTCATCTCAGTTTTGCGACAAGCTTGGCCGTCGCCTGCTGACCGTTGTCATGCCGGTCGCCGATGGCGGATCATCGCTGGAGCGGGAATGAAGAGCATATATCTCGACCTGACTTCGATATTGAACCGGGCGCTCGAACGCGCGTCGGAGAATCTTTCGTTCAATAAACTGCTCGTTCAACTCGGTGTCGATCCGAGCAACATCACGTTCGACGCAGTCGTCCAGCGGCTGGTCGACATCGTCGTGGCCAACATCAATGTTGCCAGCATGTGCGCCCTGGTCGGCGCGGGCTTTTATGCCGCGACGATGCTGATGCGAACCATGGTGCCGCTGCGCGTTTTCGGCATCATCAGCGCTCTGTTCTTCATGGCCTATGGGGCGTTTGCCGGAGCGATCTCGACCTTTTTGATGTATCTGCTTTTGCTGCCCATCAACAGTTGGCGCCTCTATCAGATGCGCAGCCTGGTCAAGCGAGCGCGCATCGCCGCGCAAGGCGACCTGTCAATGGACTGGCTCAAGCCGTTCATGAACCAGCGGGCCTATCGCCAAGGCGACGTGCTGTTTCGCAAAGGCCAGCCGGCCAACGAGATGTACCTTACGGTCACCGGAAAATTCCTCGTGACCGAAATCGGCGTCGAATTGCCGCCCGGACGTCTTATGGGGGAACTTGGTTTCATCACGCCCAACAACAAAAGGACGCAGACCGTCGAATGTATCGAGAGCGGGGAGGTGCTGACCATCACCTACGACCGGCTACTCGAAATCTACTTCGAGAACCCGGAGTTCGGCTATTACTTTCTCCGTCTCGCCAGCGATCGCCTTATCCAGAACATTGCGCGTCTCGAAGGAATCATCGAGCAGAACAAGACCCAGCTGCAAACTGTGGCGCAAGAGGCAGTTCGCGAAATCGAATCCGAGGTCTGATCACCGGCCTGCAAACAAACCGATGGCAGGGCAGGGTCATCGCGGCGGGGCGTCCTGTTGAATCGGTTCCGCTTGGCCCGTGCCAACGTCGAGAGTCTTTTCCGCCGGCGGTTCGGTTCGGTTCCACCAGCCGCCGCCGAGCGCCTGGAATAAAGCCGCGCTGTCGGCGAGCCGTGCCGCTTGCGCCTGCACCACCTGGATGCTCGCCTGCAGATAGGTCTGCTCCGCGGTGAGTTGCAGCAGCACGTTGCTCTGGCCTTTGTCCAATTGCTGCTGCGCCAGATCGAAACTCTTTTTTGCGGCCCGCTCGAAGTCGCGCGCGGCACGCAGCGCGTCGGCATCGTTTTGCAGCGCGCGCAGCGCGTCGGCGACGTTCTGCACCGCGCCGATCACCGTGCCGCGATAAGTCCACGCCGCGGCCTGGTAGGTGTCGCGCGCGCCCTCGAGCTGATGCAGCAAGGTGCCGGCGTCGAATATCGTTTGCGTCGCATTGCCGGCGAGCTCCCAGGCCAGGCTCTGCGGTGAGATCAGGGCGGCAAATATCGTATTGGAGTAGCCGCCGTTGGCGCTGATGGTGAAGTTCGGTAGCGTGTTGGCGGTGGCGACGCCGACCTGGGCGCTGGCGGCGTGCAATTGTTCCTCGGCGGCGCGCACGTCCGGGCGCTGCTCGATCAATTGCGACGGCAGGCTCACCGGCAGGTCGACCGGCAGATGCAGGTTGGCGAGCCGGAAGGTCTCGCGCGGTCCGTCGCCGGCATAAGCGCCGGAAAGCGCGGCCAAGAGGTCGCGTTGCTGCGCCAGCGCCTTGCGCAGTGGCGGCAATGTCGCCTTCGCCTGCGCCAGCGCCGCTGCCTGCACGGCGACATCGCTGCCGTTGCTTAAGCCCTTGTCCAGCCGCCGCTGCAGGAGGTCGAGCATTTTGCCGTTGATCGCAATCAACTGATCGGTCGCCTCGATCTCGCCGCGCAGCGCCGCCTCGGTGATGGCCGCGACCACCACGTTCGATGTCAGCGCGAGGTAGGCCGCCTCGACTTCGAAGCGTTGCACGTCGGCGAGCGCCTGCAGCGATTCTACCGCGCGACGATTGAGGCCCCAGACGTCGAACGTGTATGCGACCTGCAGCTGCGCGGTGTAGAGGTTGTAGATGCTGGCGCCGGACGCCGGCACCGGGGAGAGCGCCGCCGCAGTCTGGTTGCGCGTCGGATTGAAATTGGCCTGCACCAACGGAAAGAATTTGCCTTGCTGGGCGTAAACCGCCTGCTGTGCGGCGCGCAGAGTCGCCATGGTCGATTGCAGGTTGGGATTGTTGGCGAGCGCTCGCTCGATCAGTGCGTCGAGCGCGGGCGACTTGAACACCGCCCACCATTCCTTGGGTATATCGCGGCCTGCGATAAAGCGCTGACGCTGGCCGCCGGCAACATCGGCCGACGACGTTTGCGGGGCCAGCGGCTCGCGCGTGTAGCGGGTGATTTCGGGCGCTGCGGGATGAGCAAAATCCGGCCCGACCGCGCAGCTTGCCAAAAGCATTACGGCCGCGAGAGCGGTGGTACCTGCCGACAACCACCTGACCGCCACATAAGACATCGGTAACAACGTTGAACAAACGCGCGACGACGCAACGCCAGGCATTATTTCGGATTTGCCCGGTATTGGCTATGTTGGGCCAGCCACACTGTGATTAATTCAGCGAAAATTCGGCCGCCGTCTCGCGCCGCATCATTAGCGCAAATAACGCTGCGACTTATCCATAACGGGCTGTCATGAGCCGCACATGCGTCAGGCTTAGGTCTGGTCGCTGTGATTAATGACAGTAGACCGCGACGCCACGCTCGTGGCCATGTCGCAGCACTGCCGACACGTCTGGATTCGGCTTATCGATGGCTCCCCGCATGACAATAGACCGGGCGAGAGCGGCGGTCGTCGCCGCGCTCCTTGCCGTTGCCGTCGTCGCTTATTGGACCTTGCGCCCGGGCGATGCCCCAAAGCCGGGAGCGGGCGCGCCGCGGGCCGCCGCGCAAAACACCGCGTCCCGCGATCGCGACGGCGTCGACCTGTCGGATTCGCAACTCGCCTCGGTCAAGGTCGAGCCGGTCGCGGAGCGCGAATTCCCGGTCGAGAAAGACGCCGTCGGCAGCATCGGCTTCAACGAGGATATGACGGTCCAGGTGTTCACGCCGTACCAGGGCCGCATCATCGCGCTGTTTGCCGAAGTCGGCAACGACGTCAGCAAAGGCCAGACGCTGTTCACCATCGACAGCCCCGATCTGCTGCAAGCCGAATCGACGCTGATTGCGGCCGCGGGCGTCTTGGAGCTGAACAGCAAAAACCTGGCGCGGCTGCGCGATCTCTTTACGACGCGCGCGGTGTCGCAGCACGACGTCGAGCAGGCGGCCTCGGACCAGCAGACCGCCGAAGGCAATTTGCGGGCGGCGCGCGACGCGGTGCGGCTATTCGGCAAAACCGATGCCGACATCGACACCATCATCGCAAAACGCAGCGCCGATCCGACGCTGGTGGTGCCGAGCCCGATCGCCGGCCGCATCACCGCCCGAAATGCGGCGCCGGGGCTCTACGTGCAGCCGGGCAACGAACCGGCGCCGTACACGGTCGCCGATATCAAAACGATGTGGATGCTGGCCAACGTCACCGAGACCGACAGCCCGGCGTTCCGCGTCGGGCAAAAGGTGAAGGTCAAAGTCAGCGCGTTTCCCGGCCGCGTGTTCGACGGCACCATCACCACTATCGCCGCAACCGTCGACCAGAACACCCGCCGCGTCCTGGTGCGCTCGGAAGTCGGCGATCCGCAGCACGAGCTGCGCTCGGGCATGTTCGCCGATTTCGTCATCAGCGTCGGCGCCCCGGTGCGCGCGCCGGCGATTGCGCTCGACGGCGTGGTGCGCGAGGGCGACGGCACGATGACGGCGTGGGTCACCGCCGACCGTCGCCGTTTCACCCGGCGCACGGTGACGATCGGGCAAGAGCGCGACGGCTACCGGCAAATTGTCGACGGCGTGCAGACAGGCGAATTGGTCGCCACCGAAGGCGCGCTATTCCTGAGCAATACCCTTGCCACGGCGTCGCGCTGAGACGATCGGGGCGACCACCCGAATGACATCGTACTAAGAGAGACCAACGTGCTCCGCGGCGTGCTGCAATTCGTCCTGACCCGTCGCCCGCTGGTCCTGTTGGGCCTGCTGGTGTTCGTCGTCGCCGGCATGTTCGCCTTTTCCAGGCTCAACATCGAAGCCTATCCCAATCCGGCGCCGGTCATCCTGGAGATCACCGCGCAATCGCCCGGCCAGTCGGCCGAGGAGATGGAGCGTTACTTCACCATCCCGATCGAGGTCGGGCTTGCCGCGACGCCCGGCGTCGAGGTCATCCGCTCGACGTCGTTCTACGGCCTATCGTTCGTGCGCGTCGTGTTCCAATACAACGTCGATTATTATTTCGCGCTGACACAGACCGCGATCAATCTGCAGCAGAACGTCAACCTGCCGAACAACGTGGTGCCGCAAATCCAGGGCACCAGCCTCGTCGGCGAAATCTATCGCTATCAGGTGGTCGGGCCGCCGCATTTCGGGCTGACCAATCTGCGCACGGTGCAGGATTGGGTGTTGCAGCGGCGCCTGCTCACCGTTCCCGGCGTCGTGCAGGTCAACACCTGGGGTGGCACCACCAAGGAATACGACGTCGACGTCGATCTGCACAAGCTCGACGCCTACAACGTCACCTTGCCGCAGGTAATCACCGCGATCGGCAACGCCAATATCAACGTCGGCGGCCGCACCATCAGTTTCGGCCAGCAGTCGGTGAACGTCCGCGGCGTCGGCCTGATGAATGCCGGCGGCGCCGAGGATTTGACCCAGGGCTATCACGTCAAGGACATCGAGAACGTCGCGCTGATCCAGCAAAACGGCGTGCCGGTGTTCGTCAAAGACGTCGCCAAGGTTTCCGTCGGCTACGTGCCGCGGCTCGGCAAGGCCGGCCGCGATCACGAAGACGACGTGGTGGCGGCGATCGTGATCATGAATCGCACGCTGCACACCAACGACGTGGTCGCGCGCGTGCGCGCGGAGATCGCCAAGATCAACAGCGACGGCAGCCTGCCGCCCGGCGTCAGGCTGGTGCCGTTCTACGATCGCACTCAGTTGGTCGGCGTCACCACCTCTACGGTGCTGCATAATCTGGTCTTCGGCTGCGTGCTGATCTTCTTCATTCAGTGGATTTTTCTCGGCGATCTGCGCAGCGCCATCATCGTCGGCGCCAACATTCCGTTCGCGCTGTTCTTCAGCATCATCATCCTGGTGCTGCGCGGCGAGGACGCCAATCTGCTCTCGGTCGGCGCCATCGATTTCGGCATCATCGTCGATGCCGCGGTGATCGTGGTCGAGAACGTCTACCGGAATTTGCAGGCGCGGCCGCAGGACAGCCAAGCGCTGCTGCGGCAACTGGCGGAGGGCAAGTGGGGCCGCGATCCGACGCGCGGCGGCGATTTCTCGAGCTTGCCGGGCTGGAATGACCGGTTGCGCCTTATTCTAGTGAGCGCCTTGCAGGTCGATCGCGCGGTGCTGTTCTCCACCGCGATCATCGTCGCGGCCTTCATTCCGCTGTTCACCATCCAGGGCGTCGAAGGCCAGATATTCGGCCCGATGGCGCGGACTTATGCCTACGCCTTGGTGGGCGCGCTGATCGCGACCTTTACGGTGACGCCTTGCCTTGCTTCGCTAATAGTCCCGGAGCGCATCGAGGAAGTCGAGACCGTCGTCGTGCGTAGATTGCGCGCCGTCTATACGCCAGTGCTGCGCTGGTCGCTGGCCCAGCGGAAGTTCACCGTCGCGATCGGGCTGATCTTTCTCGTCGTGTCGGGCTTTGTCGGATCGCGGCTGGGCAGCGAATTCCTGCCGACGCTCGAAGAGGGCAATCTGTGGATTCGCGCCACCATGCCGCCGACCATATCGCTGGACGCCGGCATGCCGATCGTAAACAGGATACGCGACATCATCCTGCGCCATCCGGAAGCCATCACCGTGGTGTCGCAGCACGGCCGGCCCGACGACGGCAGCGATGCGGCGGGCTTCTTCAATGCGGAATTCTTCGTGCCGCTCAAGCCGTTCGATCAATGGCCCACCGGCTTGACGAAAGAAAAGCTGATCGACGAATTGCAAACCGAGTTTGCTAATGAATTTGTCGGCATCGATTTCAATTTCTCGCAATATATCCAGGACAACGTCGAGGAAGGATTGTCCGGCGTCAAAGGCGCCAACTCGGCAAAAATCATCGGGCCGGATCTCGCGACGCTTGAGCGGATCGCCAAGGCCGCCATGCATGAAATGGCGCAAGTGCAGGGCATCACCGATCTCGGCGCGTTCTGGGTGCTCGGCCAGCCGAATTTGAACATCCGGGTCGATCGCGCCAAGGCGGCGCGCTATGGGCTCAGCGTCAATGACGTCAACAACGTGGTGCAAGCGGCGCTCGGCGGCAACGTAGCGACCAATCTGTTGGAGGCCGACCGCCAATTCGGCGTCGTGGTGCGGCTGGCGCCGCAGTTTCGCAAGAACATCGACGACGTGCGCAATCTCAAGGTCGGCGTGCCGTCATCCTCGGGCAACGCCTATATCCCGCTGAGCGAGCTCGCCTCGATCACGCTCGACACCGGCGCCTCCTATATCTTCCGCGAGCGCAACCAGCGTTTCGTGCCAATCAAGTTTTCCGTGCGCGGCCGCGATCTCGCCGGCGCGGTCGAAGACGCGCAGCAGCGCATCGCCGACAACGTCAAGCTGCCGACCGGCTATCGCATCGAATGGTCAGGCGAATTCGAATGGCTGCAGGAGGCAAAACTGCGGCTCGCGGTCATTCTGCCGATCACGCTCGTCCTGATCATGATCCTGCTCTACACGCTGTTCAATTCCGTGCGCGATACCTTCCTAGCGTTGCTCGGCCTGCCGTTTGCGATCGGCGGCGGCATTCTGGCGCTCGCCATCACCGGAATGGATTTCAGCGTCTCGGCGGCGATCGGATTCATTTCACTGCTGGGTGTCTCGGTGATGAGCGGGATTTTGATCATCAACGGCTATTACCGGGTGGCCGCCGAGGGCATGACGCCGGTCGAAGCCATGTTCCAGGCGGTGCAGCAGCAGATGCGGCCGATCCTGATGATGACGCTGTCGGCGTGCATCGGCTTATTGCCGGCCGCGATCTCGACCGGTATCGGCAGTCAGGTGCAGCGGCCGCTTGCGACCGTCATCGTCGGCGGCATGCTGATCGGGCCGATCCTGCTGCTCGTTGTCGTGCCGGCACTGCAGACCATAGTGCTGGGCTGGGAGCGGCGAGCGCCGTCCGCGGCCGCGCCGGATGTCGTGTAGAAACATGCCACGTTAAGTATTTCCTGGCACATTTCTTGTATATTTGTGATCGACATCGTGGAGCGACAGGTGAGTCTCAAAATGAGTCTCCCCGAGACTCAAGTGCCGAATGGACAAGTGCCGGGTGGTCATGTCCCGGCGTGGCAGCAATTCGCCGGCCTGGCATTGCGGTCGGTTTTTCTCATCGCGCTCGCGGTTTTGACGTTTCGCGTGGCGCTGCCGCAAAGCGAAACGATCGCAACGGCTTACGACACGCCCAACGATCTCATTCGGCTGGCCTTGGGCTTTGCCGTCTGCGGCTGGCTGGTGTTTGAGCTGTTTCGGCTGCCGCGCGACGCCGGCGGCTACCGCAGCTGGCTCTATATCGGTGCTGCCGGCGTGCCGTTCGCGTTGGTCTGTCTTTATTACACTTGGTAACTGAGTCTTACGGCTCAATCAGGCGGCCGGTTGCCGCTTTCAGCACCGCTTCGGTGCGGGTCGCGGCGCCAAGCTTGCCGCGGGCATTGTCGATGTGGAAATCGACGGTCCGCTTGGTCAGGTCGAGGATTTTGGCGATCTCCGCCGAAGTCTTGCCGCGCGCGGCCCAGGTCAAAACCTCGACCTCGCGCTCGTTGAGCGCGATCGCCTTCGGCCACAGCCCGGTGCGGGCGACGCCGGCGAGCCGCGCGGCGATGATGGCGGCGAGCATGTCGAAGTCGATCGGCTTGGTCACATAGTCGTCGGCGCCCAACTGCCGGCCCTTCAGCTCGTTGTCGCGGTCGGTCAGCGCGGTCAGGAAAACGAACGGCATTTTCGAGAACCGCGGCGCCAGCGCAACCAGGCTTTCCAAAAGCTCGAAACCCGACATCGCCGGCATGCTGATGTCGGAGAGCACCAGGTCGGGCATGGTGCGCAAAATGGCGGCGAGGCCTTCGCGGCCGTCATGGGCAAGGATGACCTCATAGCCGCGGTCGACAAGTTCCTCGGCGATCAGCGCCGCGGTCTCGCGGTCGTCCTCGATGCAGAGAATTTTGATCGGCGTCTCGGCCATGGCGAATCCGCGTTCACGGCGACGAACAACTACACTATAATTCCGTCAAGTCTAAGGAGACCGTTGTTTGCCGATCCATATTTTCCCGAAGCGGTGGGGGCGCCTGGCGGGGCGGCCACAGTCTATACGCCATCACCTCGCCGGCGTGTTTCTGGTTTTTTTCCTGCTGGTCTGCGTGCTGGGCTCGTTCAGCATCTGGCGGCTGAGCAATTTCAACCGGCTGTCCGCGGACGTCGCCGAGGTCTGGCTGCCGACCACCCGCGTGCTCGGCGACCTCAACAATTTCACCTCGGACTTCCGCGCCATCGAGGGCAGCAATCTGTTGTCGACGGAGCCTGTCGAGATCGCCGCGACCGAAACCGACATGGCGGCGCTCGACCGCTCGATTGCGCAAGCCGAGCGCGGTTTCGAGAAGATCGCGCACGACCCGGCCGAAAACGATCTGTACGACCGGTTCAAGGCGCACTGGACCGACTATCGCAAGATCGTCAACCAGATGCTGGTGCTGTCGCGCGGCAACCGCAAAACCGAGGCGCTTTCGATCTACGGCGGCACTTCGCGCGTCGCCTATAACGCCGCCAGCGATACCCTCGGCCAGCTCACCGATCAGGCGGTCGCCAGCGCACAGATCGCCAGCGATCGTCTTGCGGTAGCGTACCGCCAGGCGTTCTGGCTCATTCTTCTTGCCGTGGCGATCGCGGGCGTGATGGTGGTCGCCGCGCTGTTTCATATCAGCCGCTCCATCTCCGGCCCGCTGTTGCAACTGTCGGACCGCATGCGGAGGCTGGCCGCCCACGACACCGATATCGATGTGCCGGAAACCGGGCGGGCCGACGAGATCGGCGAGATGGCACAAGCCACCGTAGTCTTTCGCAACAACGCCATCGAGCTGATGCGCAGCCAGCGCATGCTGGCGCGCCAGGCGGCGATGCTTGCCGAGCAATTGGCGCAGGAGCAACGGTTGGCGCTGCAGCAGCGTAATTTCGTCTCCATGGCCTCCCACGAGTTCCGCACCCCGATGACCATCATCGACGGCCATGCCCAGCGGCTCATCAAGCTGAAAGACAGCATGAGCCCCGCCGAGATCGGCGAACGTGCCGGCAAGGTGCGCAGCGCCGTGCTGCGCATGACGCAACTGATCGACAATCTGCTCAACTCGTCACGCCTGATCGACGGCGGTGTCGGGGGTGGCGGACAGTATTTTCATCCGGCCGAGATGGATGTGGCCGCACTCTTGCAGGAGGTCTGCCAGTTGCATCGCGAGATGGTGCCGGGGGCGCACATCGCCGAGCCCGCCGCGACAGAGCCGATGCCCATGGTCGGCGATGCGAAACTGCTGTTTCAGGTTTTCAGCAATCTGCTGTCCAACGCCATCAAGTACTCGCCGGACGGCGGCATCATCGCGGTGGATGCCGCGATGACAGCTGACGAGGTCGTCGTCGTCATCGCCGACCATGGCATCGGCATTCCCAAAAGTGACCTCGATCGGCTGTTCGAGCGTTATCACCGCGGCAGCAACGTGTCGGGGATCGTCGGAACCGGTGTCGGCCTCTACCTCGTCAAGATGGTGGTCGACATGCACGGCGGTGCCGTTACGGTGGAAAGCAAAGAGGGCGACGGCGCGCGGTTCACCATCCGCTTGCCGCTAAAGTCTGCTGCCGCGGCGGAGTCGGCTGCGATCGCGGAAGCCCCATCGATTGCCGATCCGCCCGATGCCTTGCAATCCGTCCCGTCGCGCGTCAGTGAATGAGGCGAAGCCCGATGATGAAAGTTTTTGCACTTGCCGTTCTAGCGGCTACCGTGTCGGCATCGGCCGCTCGCGCCGGCGAAATAAACCCGGCAGGCGGGCTCGTCGTCCGCGTGGACTGGCAGACGCCTGAGCAGCTGCCGCCGCGGTTCCGCAACCATTGCACGTTGGAGAATTTCACCAGCCGGCCCTATTGCTCGGACCATTGCGGCATCGACTATCAATTTTATTTCTGCTCGGCGGCGTCCTTCGGCTGCTGCCATCTCGGCCACGGCTATTGCGACTGGAACGGCGTGTTGCGCTGCCACCCGTGACATAGGCATCGCGAATTGGGTTGAATGCGGCCGGCAAATTCGCCGTTGCCGCGCCAGCACCGGGATGCTTTCCAAACCGTTGCGCTTTTCATTTCGAATTGTCGGAAAAACGCCGCGAGGAATCGGCCATTCTTCACGACGCGATTTCACGTAATTTTCAGATTTAGAAACTTAGGTGGAGGGACCACCGCGCGTTTGAGGGCGCGCTGGTCACGGGCCGATGATCGGCCGTTCCGCGATACCCTTGCGGATGTGATCGGGCAACAGATTCGGGGCTACGCCAATGGCAAACTTCAGTCGCCTGTTTCGCAATGCGCTCGACCAGATGGGGCGTTTCCGCCGCAACGAGGGCGGCACCATGGCGCTGTTCGTCGCGCTGTCGTCCATTCCGATCATCTTTTCGGTCGGCGCCGGCATCGACTACTCGACCGCCAATATGGCCAAGAGCAAGCTCGATGCGGTGGCCGATGCGGCGGCGCTGTCTGCCGTGGACCACAACGCGATTTCCGGCACCGCGGACGATGCCAAGACCACGGCGACGACCGTCTTCAACGCCGAGGCCATCAACCTCCATAACGTCACGCTCGGCACCGTGACCATCACCGTGACCGACGCCAATGGTGGCCGCACCGCGGTCGTTTCCTATACCGCGACCAAGACCAACACCTTCATGGGGCTGATGGGCATCCCGTCGACCACGATCAGCGGCAGCGCGAGCTCCGCGGCGGGCCTGTCGGTGAACATCAATTTCTATCTGCTGCTCGACAATTCGCCGTCGATGAACATCGCCGCGACCACGGCCGGCATCCAGAAAATGGTGGCCAACACCTCGGCGCAGGGCGGCTGCGCCTTCGCCTGCCATGAAACCAATCCGTCCGCCGACAATCTCGGCAATCCCAACGGCGAGGACAACTATACGCTGGCCAAGAATCTGGGCGTGGTCACGCGCATGCAGAATCTGGCCAGCGCCACGCAATCGCTGATGAGCACGGCGGCGGCAACGGAAGGCTCGAACACCTCGCAATATCAGATGGCGATCTACACCTTCGCCAATAATGGGCTGAGCACCGTCCAGGCGCTGACATCGAATCTGACGGCGGCGCAGACTGCAGCGGGCACCATCAACGTGCTGCAGGTCTACAAGAACAATTGGCTCACCAGCAGCAACAACAATAGCGACATGGATACCAATTTCGAAACCGCGATGTCGCAAATCAGCGGCATCATGCCCAATCCGGGCCTGGGCACGCCGGTCTCGACGCCGCAGGAGGTGCTGTTCATCGTCTCCGACGGTGTCGATGACGAAGCCTCGACGACCTGCTCGCAGACGCTGAGCGGCAGCAACCGCTGCCAGCAGCCGTTCAACACCCAGTGGTGCACGACGATCAAGAATCGCGGCATCCAGATCGCGGTGCTCTATACCGAGTATCTGCCGCTGCCGACCAATTCCTGGTACAACAGCTGGATCTCGCCGTTCCAGAGCCAGATCGCTCCCAACCTCCAAAGCTGCGCCTCGACGGGCATGTTCTTCACGGTGACCACCGACGGCGACATCACCGCAGCGATGCAAGCGCTGTTCGCGCAAGCCATCTCGACGGCGCGCTTGACCAGGTGAATGGGCGCGGCAGCCTGAGCGCCGCTAGTACGGGATTGTACCAGGCTCAAGTGGTGTCGCCACAACGGCGCCGGTTCGCCGAATACGCGCGTCCTACTGAGGCCCATACGCGCGGGCGCCGATTACGCCGACTTTGCACGCATTGAATCGTCTCGCGGCCATCGACCTGGTCCGGCCGTGGCAGGCTGGAATTGCATCGAGAACTGTGTCGATGTTACCGCGCGTGGGATACGTCGCGCGGTGCTCGGTCAATGCCGGGTCAATATGGCTGCGGGGAGGAATGGGTGGCGGGATGGAGCTCTGCCAACCTGCGGCGTGCGGGTTTGCTCACGCTGGTCGCGGTGGCGTCATGCGCCGCCGCCGGCGCATCCGCGCAGGACACGGAGACGTTTTACAGGACGCACACCCTGACCTTGGGCTCGTCGAACAGCCCGGGCGGCGGCTACGACATTTATCTTCGTGTCCTGGCGCGCCATATCGGCCGCCACATCCCGGGCAACCCGAGCGTCATCGTCCAGAACGTTCCGGCGGCCGGCGGCATGGCGCTGGCCAACCAGATCTACAATACGGTGCCGAAGGACGGGTCCTATTTCGGCATGGTGCGCGGGACTGCGATCCAGGAAGAAGTCTACAAATCGCCCCAGGTGCAATTTCGCGGCCGCGACTTTGCCTGGATCGGCAACATGAACAGCGATCACGATGCCTGCATCGTCTCGGCCGGCAGCGGCGTGAGGACAATCGACGACCTTTACAAGCGCGAGGTCATCGCCGGCGCGTCGGGCGCCGGCGCCCAGTCCTATTCGTTCCCGGTCGCTTATCGCGAACTGCTCGGCATGAAGTTCAAGGTGATCGCCGGCTATCCCGGCACGCCGGAGCGTTTGCTGGCGCTGGAGCGCGGCGAGATCACGGGCGCCTGCGGCATCAGCCTGTCGCTGTTCCGCTCCCAGTTCAGCAAACTGGCCGCCGACGGCAAGATTCGTCTCATCGCACAGGGCGCGGTGCGCAAGGATGAGCGTTATCCCGACGTTCCCAATATCCTCGACCAAGCCAAGTCGGCGGACATTCGCCAGGCGCTTGAGTTCCTCTATCTGCCGCTCGCGCTCGGGCGTTCGCTGGCGGCGCCACCCGGGACGCCGCCGGACCGCCTCGCCGTTCTGCGCCGCGCCACCCGGGCGGTCATGAAGGACGCCGATTTCCTCGCGGAAGCGGCAAAGCTCGATATCGATATCGAACCGATGGGCGCGGACGAAACCAAAACCATGGTCGAGCGCCTATTCGCGACCCCGCCGGCGGCGGTCGCGCGCATCGAGGCCGCGCTTGCGCAATAAAAAGTAACGATAAGGTGCCAACGGGCCGCCGCCGCGGTCATGGACCTTAAATGCAGCCTCGTTTAAAGTTTCGTGGGCGCGCAAGGAGAGCGATCATGTTGCAGGACCACCACCATGGCGGCCGTTTCGTCTGGCCGAACCAGGCCAAAGTCGCGGTCACGCTCACCTTCGATTTCCAGGGCGGCGAGGACGTCCGCCCGCTGCCCGACGGGACGCGCGACCACGAGGAATACACCCAGTGCGAATACGGCCCGCACACGGCGATCTGGCGAATCTTGCGCATTCTCAAGGAAGAGAACGTGAAGGCGACGTTCATGACCTGCGGCGCCATCGCCGAGCGTTTCCCCGACGCAGTCAAGGCGATCGCCGCCCACGGGCACGAGATCGCCGGCCACGGCTACCATCACGAGGTGGCGCGCAACCTGACGCGAGAAGAGGAGCGTGAGGTGATGCGCAAGACCGTCGATATGATCCGTACTCGCACCGGCCAGCGGCCTTTTGGCTGGCGCTCCTGCACGCAAAGCCCGAACAGCCTCGAATTGCTGATGGAGCACGGCTTCCTCTGGAACAGCAATTCGTTCTCTCACGATCTGCCGTTCCTGTGGGAATCGAACGGCCGTGTTCTGGTCGAGCTGCCGCGGCAGCCGTTCGGCGACGGCCGCACCTACCAGCATCGCAACAACGACGCCGGCAATCCGGCCGACACGCTGGTGATTTGGAAGGGCATGTTCGACGAGTTTCACGACGAGTCGAAGATTGCGCCGACCTACTGCCCGTTCCAGTTCCATCCCTACATTTCGGGACGCCCCGGCCGCGCCAAGGCCTTGCGCACCATCATTGCGCACATGAAAGAGGCCGGCGGCGTCTGGTTCGCCACCGGCAGCGAAGTGGCGCGCTGGTGCCTCGACGAGATTTTCCGCGCCGACAGCGCTGCGGCCGCGCCGCGCCGGGCGGCGTCCTAGCTCGAGACCTCACCGCGGGTGATCAGATGAAACGCTTGTTGTTGCTGACTGGAATTTTCACTGCGGCCCTGCACGGCGCTGCCTTGGCGCAAGGTCCGATCCCCGATCCCTTGGCCCCGAATAATTACGTGGTGACGCCGGCGCCCGGCGGCGGCTCCAATGCGCTCGGCTACGATTCACGCCAGTGGTCGTACTGGCAGACCCAGACCGATCCGCGCGGCAACATGTACGGCTACGACGCCCACGGCAACTATTGGACATATAACCGGCGCACCAATAGCTATCGGTATTACGGCACGGAGCCGCGTTGGCAGGCGCGGTGTTACGTCCACTTTTTCGACTTTTGCTGACATATATAGTGTGTGCATCGCGTGGAGTGTGCGCTTCACGCGCGGGTGTAGCTCAATGGTAGAGCAGAAGCCTTCCAAGCTTATGACGAGGGTTCGATTCCCTTCACCCGCTCCAATTCCTTCGCGCTTGCGGCGCGTCAGTGGCGGTAAAGTCCGCGCAGCGTCTCTTTCTTGCCGTCGTGCTGCCAGGTGATGTCGTCGACGCGCCAGTTATCGCCGGTCTTGACCAGGTCGAGCACGACGACGGTCGGCGTATCGCTGTTGCGGAATTTCACCGTGGCGCTTGCGGCATTGATGACCGTATCGGTGACGGCGATATCGAAGGCGCCGATGTCCCAGTCCTGAGCATCGACGAACGGATCGCCGTCGAGGTTTGGCGCGTCATGCCGGCGCGCCGCATCCTTTTGGTCCTTGATCATCAACGCCGCGAGTGTCGGCTCGAAATAACGCCGGATATTGGCTTCGGTGTCGAGGCGAATGCCTTTGGCATTCTTGCTTTTGTAGGCGGCGTAGATCGCCGTGACGAAGGCGGTAGCCCCCGGATCGGCCGCGAATGCCGGCCTGGCAGCGGCCATGCAGACGGCGCCGAGGATTATGGTGCGTCGAGTCAGCATCGAACCCTGTGTCGGCTGGCAGGCTGGCTGGGTTCATGTGCGGCCGGGCGAGGGCTTGCGTTGCCTTGCGCCAAAGGGCATGTGAACGCCGCCGACCGGCGCCTAGGAGTGTAGCTCAATGGCTAGAGCACCGGTCTCCAAAACCGGGGGTTGGGGGTTCGAGTCCCTCCACTCCTGCCAGGTCGGCGGTTAACGTCTTGATATTACTGCGGTGAGACAACGTGGGGCGGGGCGGTGAGACAATCGTCTGTTCCATCTCCGTCCATATTCATCGCCGCCGCGATCAAGATCGTGCGAGCCATGGGCTCCCCTCCGGGTTGCCGAGTGCGCGCGTCGCCTTGACAGCAAGAATATCTCACAGAGGCCGAGTTTGTTAGCTGGGCCGGTGAGGAGGCGGCGTGTTCGGCGTCCTTCAACATCCGCCGCGGCACGCTTGGCTATCTCCTCCTCGACGAACGCGGAACGCGTTGCAGTTCAGACTTGGTCTGTTCAAATAACCGTTCAAGAACAACGCGGCGCATCAAGACTGCTACGTGGCCCTTTTCTGTGAGGAAACTCACTAGCGCATCGCCTTGATCCGTAATTTTTGCACTTGCGGTGGATGCTTCAAAATCCTGCATTGCTTGCATGGTTATGCACTCCGAAAATATCGTCGGCGTTGCCGCTTACCGCCAAACCTTACCATAAAACGACACCCACCATTCGCGCCGGGTATCGCCTCCCGCTGTCGGTAGCTTCCGTTACGGTGAAGGACTTTTTTGGGGGGCCGGCTATTGGTTCCTACGGGCGCGCTGCCCCGCCTGCCGCGCTACGGGCGACTAAGCGGGCCGCGAGCCTCGCGCCGCCCTTATGGCTGCCGCAGCAACTCCGGCAGCTTGGTGATGTCGGCCGCGATTTGGCGCGCTTCCTCGCGGGTGAGCAGCTTTGCTGCCGCGCGCCGGCGTGGCTCATCCTCGAAATACACGTAGGCAAGCGCTTGGCCGTCGCGATCCCAGACGATGACACAGGCGTCGAGTTCTTCGGCGGACCATGGCGGCAGAAAGCGGTCGGGCATGACTGGCTCGGGATGGCGAACTCATACGGCAGCGAATGCCACCGGTTTCTTACGGCTCGGCCCCAAGCTTGGACTCAATCGGTGGGACATTCTACCGGTGGCCGTTCTGCACAGTGACATGCGTCACACCAACGTCAGCGCGTATTGCTGTCTCAAACACCGTGGCAGGGGCAGGCGGCGGCCGACTCCGCCCATCCATTTTCGCCGCCGGCAAGCCCGTGACCGGTCGTCCAGGAGGGTCCGGTCACGGCGCGCGACCCGGCCCTAACCGGTTGGCCGGGAGGGCAGACCCGCGTTTCCCTTGACGGTGGGACCGCCCGGCAGTAGGAAGCTGCCATCGCCAGCGGCCCGGTGACGGATTTCCGCGGCGAGCATTTTCCCCAAAAGGAACGGCGTGGCCGGTCTCGTCCTTAAAGTCGGGCGGGAAATGCCTATTTGGTACGAGGAATGGCAAAGTTCAGTCCCTTCAAGTTCCTGCAGGAAGTGCGCGCCGAGGCGCAAAAGGTCACGTGGCCGACGCGCAAGGAGACGACCGTGACCACCATCATGGTGTTCGTCATGGTGGTCATCGCGTCGCTCTTTTTTCTGCTGGCGGATCAGGTGATGCGGATTGCCGTCAGCTTCCTGCTCGGTATCAATTCATGATGCGGAATGCATGACATGACGAACCGCTGGTACGCCGTCCACGCCTACTCCAACTTCGAGAACAAGGTGGCGGATTCGATCCGCGAGCAGGCCAAGCAACGCGGCCTGTCCGACCTGTTCGAGGAGATCCTGGTTCCGAAGGAGAAGGTCATCGAGGTCCGGCGCGGCCGCAAGGTCGATGCCGAGCGCAAATTCTTCCCCGGCTATGTGCTGGTGAAGATGCAACTGACCGACGAAGCTTATCATCTGATCAAGAACACGCCGAAGGTGACCGGCTTCCTCGGCTCCGACAACAAGCCGATGCCGCTGTCGGAGGCCGAGGCGCAAAGGATCCTGCATCAGGTGCAGGAAGGCATCGAGCGGCCGAAACCGTCGGTGTCGTTCGAAGTCGGCGAGCAGGTGCGCGTGTCCGACGGGCCGTTCGCCTCGTTCAACGGCACGGTGGAAGAAGTCGACGAAGGCCGTTCGCGGCTCAAGGTCGCGGTCTCGATCTTCGGCCGCGCCACGCCGGTGGAACTGGAATTCACGCAGGTCGAGAAATTGTAAGTGTGAAGCCGTGGAAGGTGAGGCGGCCGCCAGCCGTCAAGATCCGCACCACTAACAGGAGCAAAGCATGGCGAAGAAAATAACCGGTTACGTCAAATTGCAGGTGCCGGCGGGGGCGGCCAATCCGTCGCCGCCAATCGGCCCTGCGCTCGGCCAGCGCGGCCTCAACATCATGGAATTCTGCAAGGCGTTCAACGCCCAGACCCAGAAGCTCGAGAAGGGCGCGCCGATCCCGGTCACCATCACGGTCTATGCCGACCGTTCGTTCACCTTCGAACTGCGTACGCCGCCGGTGTCGCACTTCCTCAAGAAGGCGGCCAAGCTCGAGAGCGGCTCGAAGGCGCCGGGCCGCGACGTGGCCGGCTCGGTGACCAAGGCGCAGGTGCGCGAGATCGCCGAGGAGAAGATGAAGGATTTGAACTGCGACACCATCGAGTCTGCCATGCGCATGGTCGAAGGGTCGGCGCGCTCGATGGGGCTGGAGGTGGTGTCATGACGCTCGGCAAACGCACGATCGCGGCGCGCGAAGGCGTCGACCGCGAGCAGCTCTATGCACTCCAGGACGCGGTGAAGATGGTCAAGGAGCGCGCCAAGGCGAAATTCGACGAGACCATCGAAATCGCCATGAATCTCGGCGTCGATCCGCGCCACGCCGACCAGATGGTGCGCGGCGTCGTCAATCTGCCGAACGGCTCCGGCCGTTCGGTGCGGGTCGCGGTGTTCGCGCGCGGCGCCAAGGCCGATGAGGCCAGGGCCGCCGGCGCCGATGTCGTCGGCGCCGAGGATTTGGTCGAGAAAGTTCAGGGCGGCGCCATCGATTTCGATCGCGTCGTCGCCACGCCCGACTTGATGCCGCTGGTCGGCCGCCTCGGCAAGGTTTTGGGGCCGCGCGGATTGATGCCCAATCCCAAGGTCGGCACCGTGACCATGGACGTCACCACCGCGGTCAAGGGCGCCAAGGGCGGTTCCGTCGAGTTCCGCGTCGAGAAGGCAGGCATCGTCCAAGCCGGGGTCGGCAAGGCTTCGTTCAGCGAGGAGAAGCTGGTCGAGAACATCCGCGCCTTTGCCGATGCCGTGCAGAAATCGCGGCCGGCCGGCGCCAAGGGCCACTACATCAACCGCGTGGCGATCTCTTCGACCATGGGCCCGGGCGTGAAGGTCATGCCGGCGAGTCTGTTCCCGGAGTCGCAGCAGACGCATTAGTTTCCCCTCCCCCTTTTGGGAAGGGGCAGGGGTGGGGTCGGGAGGTGGCGCGCAAGCGTCGACGGAAGCACACCGCGTCGTCCGCGCCGTCGCATTACCTCCCGACCCCCTACCCAACCCTCCCCCACAAGGGGGGCTTTAGGTCATGCCGCCGCTTGCTTCCCCCACAGTGCCAGCGTCGCGATGCGCGCGCCTTCGGCGAGCGCTTTCAGCTTCGCCCACATGATGGTCGGGTGAACGCGGCGCGCGAACGGGCTTTGCGCAAAACCGCAATCGGTGCCGCCCATGACGTTCTCGCGGCCGACGATTTTCGCCAGCCGCACAATGCGCTCGGCGACCAGCTCGGGATGCTCGACGATATTGGTGGCGTGGCTGATGACGCCGGGGATCAAAACCTTGCCGGGCGGCAGTTTTACGGTTTCCCAAACGCGCCACTCGTGGGCGTGGCGCGGATTGGCGGCCTCGAAGGAATAATGACCGGCGCGCACTTGCAGCAAGAGCGCGATGATGTCTTTCAGCGGCACGTCGAAAGCATGCGGGCCGTTCCAGCTTCCCCAACAAATGTGATAGCGCGAGCGCTCCTCCGGAATACCTTTGAGCGCGTGATTGAGCGCGTCGACGCGCAGCTGCGCCCAGCGCAGGTAATCCGCGTTCGACATCGGCGGCACCATGCGCTCGTGCATGTAGGGCAGGAACGCATCGTCGATCTGCACATAGAGGCCGGCGTCGACGATCGCCTTGTATTCCTGGTGCAGCGCCTCGGCGAGCGCAAACAGATAGGCCTCCTCGTCCTTATAATGTTCGATCTTTGCGCCGGGCAGCGCGCTTGCCGGCGCGACCACGGGCAGGAATCCGGCGAGCGTCGGGTGCTGCGGTTTGGCCTTGGCGATACCGGCCTTGATGTTCTTGATGTCGCGCCCGACCTGATTGGCGCCCGAGTAACTGAGCGGCCCGTTGACGACGACGCGGTTGCCGAGCCGTTTGCCGAGGCCAGTCGCGATGTCGTGCTCGGCATAGAATTCCGGAAATGCTTCGCGGTCCCGGCCACCCGACATCGAGGCCATCGGGTCTTTCAGTTCTTCCGGCGTAGCCGCTCGCACGGCGATGCCCTTGAGCCGCTTGAAAATGTAGAACGCCCAATTGAGCCCCTTGCTGAATTCGCCGTCGCTGACGATGTCGATGCCGGCCTCGGCCTGCTGCCGCACCACCTCGGCGACGGATTCCGTGAGGCAGGCCTCGAACGCCGCCTCGTCGTAGGGCTTGCCGTCCTCGATGGCGCGCCAGAATTCGATCAGCTTGGGTGGCCGGATCAGGCTGCCGACATGGGTGGTTAAGATGCGATCGGTGTTATGCGGCATGGCGGCCTCCCGTTCATGGCATTTTGGCGCGATGCTAAGCCGCTAATGCGTCGCGGCAAAGCGTCGGCGCAAACCATCGAATCCTCTTGGCAAAGCCGGCGCGAGGCGCTAAATAGGGGCCATGGGCGTGCCGGCCCGGTTTGTCGGCGCGCCTTTGCACGTTTTTCAAAAACCACAAAAGCGAGGCATGCTCTTTGAGGCTATCCTGGTTGGATTTCCTAAGAGCCAGCGGACCTTAGTGGCCTTTGTTAGCGTGCTCCTGTCCGAGACTGCCGGCGCCGGAAACGGCTTAATTCGCAAGAGCCTGCATAGACGGGTGAAGACTAAAGGGTAGGTTTTGCCCTTCGGTTCAAACCTCGATGGCCGGTCCAGCAAGAGCTGTGGCCGGGGGCAGGATGTGGCTGTCGCCCCTCGCGGGGCGGGCATCAACCCGGCGGTTCCATAAGTGGGAATCCGCCAACCGGAGAGAGCTGGTGGAACGCGCGGCAAAAGCTGAGCAGATCGCGAGCCTTGGCGAGGTCTTCAAGACCACCAAGGTCGTCGTCGTTGCTCATTATTCCGGGCTCACGGTCGCCCAAATGCAGACTCTGCGTCGGCAGATGAAGCACGCGGGCGCCACCGTGAAGGTCGCGAAGAATCGCCTCGCCAAGATCGCTCTTGAAGGCTCTGACGTCGCCTCGATCGCGTCGCTGCTCAAAGGCCCGACCCTGATCGCCTTCTCGGGCGATCCGGTGGCCGCGCCCAAGGCAGCCGTCGACTTCGCCAAGACCCACGAACGGTTCGTGATCATCGGCGGAGCGATGGGCAAGACCGCGCTCGACCCGAACGGCGTCAAGGCGCTCGCCGCCTTGCCCTCGCTCGACGAGCTCAGGGCGAAAATCGTCGGCCTGATCCAGGCACCGGCGACCAAGATCGCGCAGGTGGTCAACGCCCCTGCCGCCAAGGTCGCCCGTGTCGTCGCGGCCTACGCCAGCAAGAGCGGGGAAGAGGCGGCTGCCGCCTAAGTCTGCTCAATTCAAAGGTTCGAACCGAAGGACAAAGTTCAATGGCTGATCTGCAGAAAATCGTCGACGACCTTTCCGGTCTTACAGTTCTCGAGGCCTCCGAGCTCGCCAAGCTGCTCGAAGAGAAGTGGGGCGTTTCCGCTGCCGCCGCGGTTGCGGTCGCCGCCGGTCCCGCGGCTGCTGCGGCACCCGCAGCCGAGGAAAAGACCGAGTTTACGGTCGTTCTCGCCGCTGTCGGCGAGAAGAAGATCGAGGTCATCAAGGAAGTCCGCGCCGTTACCGGCCTCGGCTTGAAAGAGGCCAAGGACCTGGTCGAGGGCGCGCCCAAGCCGGTCAAGGAAGGCGTCAACAAGGAAGAGGCCGCCAAGATCAAGGCGACCCTCGAAAAGGTTGGTGCCAAAGTTGAGCTGAAGTAACAAGCTTGAGCTTAAGTAAGGAATGCTTACTTAAGCGGTATTCCCGGGTGTGCGGAGCGGCAGCACCGGGGTTCGCGTAAAAAATTCCTGTGATTTCAGGGCTCAGGCCCTGGAGTCACCGATATCGCCGTTTAACGGCGAGTGCGGCAAGGTGATTCGGAACTTTAGCCGAATCACCGGACAATAGGGCGCCGACGCCTGTCCGGACGGTCGCGATGGATTGCGGCCTTTCGGAGAGTCGCCTTGATCGCCTCGGTACCTCGAACTCCTGGATGCCGGTCCAGCGAGCGCGAGCGTTATGGCTTGAGCATGGCAGCTCATGCCCGATGGATCGATTGAGCGAGAGGACATGATGGCGCAGACGTTTATCGGTCGGAAGCGCGTAAGGAAGTTTTTCGGAAAAATCCAGGAAGTCGCAGAGATGCCGAACCTCATCGAGGTTCAGAAGGCGTCCTACGACCAATTCCTGTTGGTGGTGGAGCCGCACGGCGGCCGGCCCAACGAGGGCCTGCAGGCCGTCTTCAAGTCGGTGTTCCCGATCTCGGATTTTTCTTCCACCTCGATGCTGGAATTCGTCAAATACGAATTCGAGCCGCCCAAATATGATGTCGACGAGTGCCGCCAGCGCGGCATGACCTATGCCGCGCCGCTCAAGGTGACGCTGCGGCTGATCGTATTCGATATCGACGAAGAGACCGGCGCCAAGTCGGTGAAGGACATCAAGGAGCAGGATGTCTACATGGGCGACATTCCGCTCATGACCAACAACGGCACCTTCGTCGTCAACGGCACCGAGCGCGTCATCGTCTCGCAGATGCACCGCTCGCCCGGCGTGTTCTTCGATCATGACAAGGGCAAGACCCATTCGTCGGGCAAGCTGTTGTTCGCCGCCCGCATCATTCCCTATCGCGGCTCCTGGCTCGACATCGAGTTCGACGCCAAGGACATCGTGCATGCCCGCGTCGACCGCCGCCGCAAGATTCCGGTCACCTCGCTGCTCTATGCGCTCGGCATGAGCGGCGAAGAGATCCTCAACACCTTCTACAAGCAGGTGCCGTACAAGCGCACCAAAGAAGGCTGGCGCGTGCCGTTCGATGCCAACCGGCTGCGCGGCTATAAGCCGGTCAACGATCTGGTCGATGCCGACACGGGAAAAGTCGTGCTCGAGGCCGGCAAGAAGCTTTCCGTGCGCCAGGCGCGCCAGCTCGCCGAAAAGGGGCTCAAAGCGCTGCGCATGACCGACGAGGAGCTGATCGGTCATTACATCGCCGAAGACCTCGTCAATGCCAAGACCGGCGAAATCTACGTGGAAGCCGGCGAGGAGATCACCGAGAAGAATCTCAAGGTGCTCAACGAGGCCGGCTACAAGGAACTGCCGCTGCTCAACATCGACCATGTCAATGTCGGCGCCTATATCCGCAACACGCTGGCGATCGACAAGAACATGACGCGCGAGGACGCGCTGTTCGACATCTACCGCGTCATGCGTCCGGGCGAGCCGCCGACGCTCGACACCGCGCAAAACATGTTCAACTCGCTGTTCTTCGATCCGGAGCGCTACGACCTGTCCGCGGTCGGCCGCGTCAAGATGAACATGCGGCTCGATCTCACCGTCGAGGACACCGTGCGCATCCTGCGCAAGGACGACATCATTGCGGTGATCCGCACGCTGGTCGATCTGCGCGACGGCAAGGGCGAGATCGACGACATCGATCATCTGGGCAACCGGCGGGTGCGCTCGGTCGGCGAGCTGATGGAGAATCAGTATCGCATCGGCCTGTTGCGCATGGAGCGCGCCATCAAGGAGCGCATGTCATCGGTCGATATCGACACGGTGATGCCGCAGGATTTGATCAACGCCAAGCCGGCGGCGGCCGCGGTGCGCGAGTTTTTCGGCTCGTCGCAACTGTCCCAGTTCATGGATCAGACCAATCCGCTGTCGGAGATAACCCACAAGCGGCGTCTGTCCGCGCTTGGCCCGGGCGGCCTTACGCGCGAACGGGCCGGCTTTGAAGTGCGCGACGTGCACCCGACCCATTACGGCCGCATCTGTCCGATCGAGACGCCGGAAGGGCCGAATATCGGCCTGATCAATTCGCTCGCCACCTATGCGCGGGTGAACAAATACGGCTTCGTCGAGACGCCCTATCGCAAGGTAAAGGACGGCCGCGTCACCGACGAGGTCATCTATCTCTCGGCGATGGAAGAGGGCCGCTACACGGTCGCCCAGGCCAATTCGGCGATCGATGCCAAGGGCCGCTTCACCGACGACCTCGTGGTGGTGCGCCATTCCGGCGACGTCCAGCTCATTCCGCCTGACAAGGTGGATTTCATGGACGTGTCGCCGAAGCAACTCGTCTCGGTGGCCGCGGCGCTCATCCCGTTCCTTGAGAACGATGACGCCAACCGCGCGCTGATGGGCTCCAACATGCAGCGTCAGGCGGTGCCGCTGGTTCGTGCCGAGGCGCCGTTCGTCGGCACCGGCATGGAAGGTGTCGTCGCGCGTGACTCGGGTGCGGCCATCGCCGCGCGCCGCACCGGTGTGGTCGATCAGGTTGATGCCACGCGTATTGTTATTCGAGCGACCGACGAGCCCGATCCGACCAAGCCGGGCGTCGACATCTATCGGCTGATGAAGTTCCAGCGCTCCAACCAGAACACCTGCATCAACCAGCGGCCGCTGGTGAAGGTAGGCGATCAGGTCAAGAAGAGCGACATCATCGCCGACGGGCCTTCGACGGATCTCGGCGAGCTCGCGCTCGGCCGCAACGCGCTGGTCGCGTTCATGCCGTGGAACGGCTACAACTTCGAGGATTCGATCCTGCTCTCCGAGCGCATCGTCAAGGACGACGTCTTCACTTCGATCCATATCGAGGAATTCGAAGTGATGGCGCGCGACACCAAGCTGGGTCCTGAGGAAATCACCCGCGACATTCCGAACGTTTCGGAAGAGACGCTCAAAAACCTCGACGAAGCCGGCATCGTCTATATCGGCGCCGAAGTCCGCGCCGGTGACATCCTGGTCGGCAAGATCACGCCGAAGGGCGAAAGCCCGATGACGCCGGAGGAAAAGCTTCTCCGCGCCATCTTCGGCGAGAAGGCGTCCGACGTGCGCGACACGTCGTTGCGCGTGCCGCCGGGCGTGCAGGGCACCATCGTCGAAGTGCGCGTGTTCAACCGCCACGGCGTCGAGAAGGACGAGCGCGCGCTCGCCATCGAGCGGGAAGAGATCGAGCGGCTCGCCAAGGACCGCGACGACGAGCAAGCGATCCTCGACCGCAACGTCTATGGCCGTCTCGCCGAGTTGCTCGAGAACCGGCAGGGCATTGCCGGGCCGAAGGGTTTCAAGAAGGACACCAAGATCACGCGCGCGGTGCTCGACGAATATCCGCGCTCGCAATGGTGGCTGTTCGCTTCGCCCAACGACAAGATCATGGCGGAGATCGAAGCCATCCGGAAGCAGTACGACGAATCGAAGAAGCGCCTCGAACAGCGCTTCCTCGACAAGGTCGAAAAGCTGCAGCGCGGCGACGAATTGCCGCCCGGCGTCATGAAGATGGTCAAGGTCTTCGTCGCCGTGAAGCGCAAAATCCAGCCCGGCGACAAGATGGCCGGCCGCCACGGCAACAAGGGCGTGGTGTCGAAGATCGTGCCGATCGAGGACATGCCGTTCCTCGCCGACGGCACGCAGGTCGACATCGTGCTCAACCCGCTCGGCGTGCCGAGCCGGATGAACGTCGGCCAGATCCTGGAGACCCATCTTGGCTGGGCCTGCGCCGGCCTCGGCATCAAGATCGGCAATGCCGTCGATCTCTATCACGGCAAGCGCGATCCCAAGCCCCTCAAGGAGCTGTTGCGCAAGATCTACGGCGAGGACGAGACCATCAAGTCGCTCGACGACAAGGGCCTCATGGAGCTCGGCACCAATTTGCGCCACGGCGTGCCGATCTCGACGCCGGTGTTCGACGGCGCCAAGGAGGCCGACATCGAGCACATGCTCGATCTCGCCGGCCTCGATCACTCCGGCCAGGTGACGCTGTTCGATGGCCGTACCGGCGACACGTTCGATCGCAAGGTCACCGTCGGCCACATCTATATGCTCAAGCTGCATCACCTGGTGGACGACAAGATCCACGCCCGCTCCATCGGCCCCTACAGCCTCGTCACCCAGCAGCCGCTGGGCGGCAAGGCCCAGTTCGGCGGCCAGCGTTTTGGCGAAATGGAGGTGTGGGCGCTCGAAGCCTACGGCGCCGCCTACACCTTGCAGGAGATGCTGACGGTGAAGTCCGACGACGTCGCCGGCCGCACCAAAGTGTACGAGGCGATCGTGCGCGGCGACGACACGTTCGAAGCCGGTATTCCGGAAAGCTTCAACGTGCTGGTCAAGGAAATGCGCTCGCTCGGCCTCAACGTCGACCTGCACAATTCCAAGCAGCAGCGTGGTGACGGGACCGCCGAGGCAGCCGAGTAAAGCCTTTCCCTCCCCCGCTATCGGGGGAGGGAACACTCAATTTAACCGACCCGCGGAGCGACGGCTCCAACGGCGTCGAGGAGAAGACGATGAACCAAGAACTGATGAATCTTTTCAGCCCGCAGGTGCCGACGCAGGTCTTCGACCAGATTCGGATTTCGATCGCGAGCCCCGACAAGATTCTGTCCTGGTCCTACGGCGAGATCAAAAAGCCCGAGACCATCAATTATCGCACCTTCAAGCCCGAGCGCGACGGCCTGTTCTGCGCGCGCATCTTTGGGCCGATCAAGGACTACGAGTGCTTGTGCGGCAAGTACAAGCGCATGAAGTACAAGGGCATCATCTGCGAGAAGTGCTCGGTCGAAGTCACGCTGTCGCGGGTGCGGCGCGAGCGCATGGGCCATATCGAGCTGGCCGCGCCGGTGGCGCATATCTGGTTCTTGAAGTCGCTGCCGTCGCGCATCGGTCTCCTCCTCGACATGACGCTCAAGGACCTCGAGCGCATTCTTTATTTCGAGTATTACGTCGTGCTCGAGCCCGGCCTCACGCCGCTCAAGGACCGCCAGCTCCTGAGCGAGGACGACTACGTCAAGGCGCAGGATGAGTTCGGCGCCGACAGCTTCACCGCCATGATCGGCGCCGAAGCGATCCGCGAGATGCTCAAAGCCCTCGATCTGGAGAAGATGGCGGCCGATCTGCGGGTGGAGATCATCGAATCGACCTCCGAGCTCAAGCCGAAGAAGCTCGCCAAGCGGCTCAAGCTGATCGAGGCGTTCACCCAGTCCAGCAACAAGCCGGAATGGATGATCCTGACGCACGTGCCGGTGATTCCGCCGGATCTGCGTCCGCTGGTGCCGCTCGACGGCGGCCGCTTCGCCACGTCCGACCTCAACGACCTCTACCGGCGCGTCATCAACCGCAACAACCGCTTGAAGCGGTTGATCGAGCTGCGCGCGCCCGACATCATCATCCGCAACGAGAAGCGGATGCTCCAAGAGGCGGTCGACGCTCTGTTCGACAACGGCCGCCGCGGCCGCGTCATCACCGGCGCCAATAAGCGGCCGTTGAAGTCGCTCGCCGACATGCTCAAGGGCAAACAGGGCCGCTTCCGGCAGAACCTGCTCGGCAAGCGCGTCGACTATTCCGGCCGTTCGGTGATCGTGGTCGGACCTGAATTGAAGCTGCACCAGTGCGGCCTGCCGAAGAAGATGGCGCTCGAGCTGTTCAAGCCGTTCATCTATTCGCGGCTCGACGCCAAGGGCCTGTCCACGACAGTCAAGCAGGCGAAGAAGCTCGTGGAGAAGGAGAAGCCCGAGGTTTGGGATATCCTCGACGAGGTGATCCGCGAGCATCCGGTGCTGCTCAACCGCGCGCCGACCTTGCACCGCCTCGGCATCCAGGCGTTCGAGCCGGTGCTGATCGAAGGCAAGGCGATCCAGCTGCATCCGCTGGTCTGCGCGGCGTTCAACGCCGACTTCGACGGCGACCAGATGGCGGTCCACGTGCCGCTGTCGCTCGAGGCGCAGCTTGAAGCGCGCGTCTTGATGATGTCGACCAACAACATCCTGCATCCGGCGAACGGCCAGCCCATCATCGTGCCGTCGCAGGACATCGTGCTCGGCCTCTACTACCTCTCGATCATGAACGACAACGGTCCGGGCCAATGGAAGCTCGAACTGCACTCGGAGGAAGAGCTCAAAAAGGACCCGAAGAAGTTCAACGCCGTGCAGGGCTTCTATCGCGAAGTCAGCGAAGTCGAGCAGGCGTTGCAGCAGAAGGCCGTCGGGCTGCACAGCAAGATCAAGTATCGCTGGAACGGCGTTGGCGAGGACGGCAAGCCGGTGTCGCGCTGGTATGAGACGACGCCGGGCCGCGTCATTCTCGGCTCGGTGCTGCCGAAGCGGGCGAAGACGCCGTTCGACATCGCCAACAAGCTGATGACGAAGCGCGAAATCTCGTCGATGATCGACACGGTGTATCGCCACTGCGGTCAGAAGGAGACCGTGATCTTCTGCGATCGCGTCATGGCGCTCGGCTTCCACCACGCGTTCAAGGCCGGCATCTCGTTCGGCAAGGACGACATGGTGGTGCCGCACTCCAAGAAGGCGACCGTCGAGAAGACGCGCGACCTCGTCAAGGAGTTCGAGCAGCAATACAACGATGGCCTCATCACCCAGGGCGAGAAATACAACAAGGTGGTCGATGCCTGGTCGAAGTGCACCGAAACCATCGCCGAAGCGATGATGAAGGAGATCTCGACGTCGCGGCCGGCGGAGAAGGGCGCGGAAGCCCAGGTCAACTCGATCTTCATGATGGCGCATTCCGGCGCGCGCGGCTCGCCGGCGCAAATGCGCCAGCTCGCCGGCATGCGCGGTCTTATGGCGAAGCCGAGTGGCGAGATCATCGAGAGCCCGATCATCTCGAACTTCAAGGAAGGCCTCTCGGTGCTCGAGTACTTCAACTCGACCCACGGCGCCCGCAAGGGCCTCGCCGACACGGCGCTCAAGACGGCCAATTCCGGCTATCTGACACGGCGCCTGGTCGACGTGGCGCAGGACTGCATCATCACCGATGTGGACTGCGGCACGACGCGCGGCATCAAGGTGCGGGCGATCATCGACGCCGGCACCGTCGTCGCGTCGCTGGCAAGCCGCATCCTCGGCCGCACCACGGCTGAGGACGTGCGCGACCCGTCGGGCAACACCGTGCTGGTGCCGAACGCGACCTTGCTCGAGGAGCCGCACGTCGAGAAGCTGGTCAATGCCGGCGTGCAGGAGATCAAGATCCGCTCCGTGCTCACCTGCGAGACCGGCAGCGGCGTCTGCGGTCTGTGCTACGGGCGCGATCTCGCCCGCGGCACGCCGGTCAATATGGGCGAGGCGGTGGGCGTCATCGCCGCGCAGTCGATCGGCGAGCCGGGCACCCAGCTCACCATGCGCACGTTCCATATCGGCGGCGCGGCACAGATCTCCGAGCAGTCGTTCGTCGAGTCGAACTTCGAGGGCACCATCAAGATCAAGAACCGCAACGCCGCCAAGAATTCGGACGGCGATTTGATCGCGATGAGCCGCAACCTCATCGTTGCCGTCACCGATCCCGACGGCACCGAACGCGCCGTGCACCGTATCACCTACGGCGCCCGGCTGAAGGTCGACGAAGGCGATCACATCAAGCGCGGCCAGCGCATCGCCGAGTGGGACCCGTATACCCGCCCGATCCTCACCGAGGTCGATGGCATCATCGGCTACGAGGATCTGGTCGAAGGTCAGTCGTTGACCGAGACACTCGACGAGTCGACCGGCATCGCCAAGCGCGTGGTCATCGACTGGCGCTCGGGCTCCGCCCGCGGCCAACAGGACTTGCGCCCGGCGCTGGTGGTCAAGGGCAAGGACGGCAAGATCCTCAAGCTCAGCCGCGGTGGCGACGCCCGCTCGCTCTTGGCAGTGGACGCCATCATCTCGGTCGATCCCGGCGTGCATGTCGGCGCCGGCGACGTCATCGCCCGTATCCCGACCGAAAGCGCCAAGACGCGCGACATCACCGGCGGTCTGCCGCGGGTGGCGGAGCTGTTCGAGGCGCGGCGGCCGAAGGAATCGGCGGTGATCGCCGAGATTTCCGGCACGGTGCGGTTCGGCCGCGACTACAAGAATAAGCGGCGGATCACCATCGAGCCGGCCGGCAAGGATGAGGAGCCCAGGGAGTATCTGGTCCCCAAGGGCAAGCACATCCATCTGCAGGACGGCGATCTCATCGAGAAGGGCGACTACATCGTCGACGGCAACCCGGCGCCGCATGACATCCTGGCGATCAAGGGCGTCGAGGAGCTTGCCGGCTACCTCGTCAACGAGATCCAGGACGTCTACCGGCTCCAAGGCGTCGCGATCAACGACAAGCACATCGAAGTGATCGTGCGGCAGATGCTGCAGAAGGTCGAGATCGAGGACTCCGGCGAGACCGACCTGATCCAGGGCGATCAGGTCGATAAGACCGAGTTCGACGAGGCCAACGCCCGCTTCGTGGCCGAGGGCAAAAAGCCCGCGACTGCGCATCCGGTGCTGCTTGGCATCACCAAGGCCTCGTTGCAGACGCGTTCGTTCATCTCGGCGGCGTCGTTCCAGGAGACGACGCGCGTGCTCACCGAGGCCGCGGTCAACGGCAAGGCCGACACGCTCGATGGGCTTAAGGAGAACGTCATCGTCGGCCGGCTGATCCCGGCGGGAACAGGCGCGATGATGAACAGGATCCGCGAAGTCGCCGTCAAACGCGACGCGCTCATTCTCGCCGAGCGCGAGAAGGAGGCGGCGCTGCGGGCCGAAGCCGCCGCGGAGCCCGCGGCACTGCCGGCGGCGGAGTAACTACCCCGCCGTCGACCGAGTTCGCGACAAGATCAAAGGGCCGCCGCGTTGGCGGCCCTTTTGTATAATGGGCGGCGAGGCGATCATGTCGGATACGAATCAAATCAAAATCCTCTCTGGCGGCGCCATGAAATCGCTCATGGTCGAGGTCATGCCGCTGTTCGAACGCGCAAGCGGCGTGAAAGTCGAAATCAAATTTGCGCTGACGTCGGTGCTGAAAAAGGAGATCGAGGACGGCGCCGCGTTCGACATCGCGCTATTGCCGCGGCCGGAGCTCGATGCGCTGGTCGAGGCCGGCAAGATCGCCGCCGGCACGCAGACCGACATCACGCGCTCGGCAGTGGGCCTCGCAGTGCGTGCCGGCGCGCCGAAACCCGATATCGGCACCGTCGAGGCGCTCAAACGCACGCTGCAGGAGGCGAGGTCGATCGGCTACAGCGACGGCCCGAGCGGGGCCTATATCGCGGATTTGCTGGTCCGCCTCGGCATTGCCGGCGAAATGAAGCCGAAAACCAGGCTGACCAGCCGCCCGGTGGCCGAGATCGTCGCCGAGGGCGAGGCCGAGGTCGGCATGCAGCAGATCGTCGCCATCCTCCCCGTAAAGGGTGCCGAACTGGTCGGCCCGCTGCCGGGCGAATTGCAGAACATCATCGTTTATGCGGCCGGCATCGCTCCCGGCAGTGGGCAGAGTGGGACAGCGCGTACATTGGTCGCCTTTATGGCCACGCCCAAGGTGGTGCGGATGATCCGAGCCAAGGGCATGGAGCCGGGCTGATTTCGACCCGCAAATGGCGCAGATGTGCTTGCGCCATCGCGCTTTCATGCCCATATCGGCTTGACTTGGAGCGGTAGCGCCGATACATACCGCGCACTTTACGGCAGGCGGTGAGCTTCGCCAGTCGGAACGGCCCTGCCGGGTCCCCGTATAAGCTATTGAAAGTTAATCGCTTTCTTGGCTCCGATTCTTTCGGTCGACGGGATTCGGCGCGACGCCTCGACGAAGGAAGCTCAAACGCTGCCTCTGGCTTCGGAAGTCAGATTATCAGGGCATGACCACGCTTAACGGCGTGGTCCTCTGCGAAGACCAAGCGCCCTTCCGTCTCGGGAAGCGGATGGCGCGATTTGGTTTTGCGCGAACGGATTCGCGTCAAAACCGGGCCAATGGAGTGTGGACGCGCATGCCGACGATCAACCAGCTCATTCGCAAGCCGCGGGTGACGCAGCACGCGAAGAAGAAGGTGCCGGCGCTGCAGCAGAGCCCGCAAAAGCGCGGCGTCTGCACCCGCGTCTACACCACGACCCCGAAGAAGCCGAACTCGGCGCTGCGCAAGGTCGCCAAGGTGCGGCTGACCAACGGCTTCGAAGTCATCGGCTACATCCCGGGCGAGGGTCATAACCTCCAGGAGCATTCGGTGGTGATGATCCGCGGCGGCCGCGTCAAAGATCTGCCGGGCGTGCGCTATCACATCCTGCGCGGTGTGCTCGACACGCAAGGCGTAAAAAACCGCAAGCAGCGGCGATCGAAGTACGGAGCCAAGCGACCCAAATAATTCGACCCAAGTAATTTTGGGTCGTTTTGCGTCTTAAGGAACGGAAAGACTGAGGAACTGACGAGATGTCCCGCCGTCACAAGGCCGATAAACGTGAGATCCAGCCGGACCCGAAATTCGGGAACGTCGTGGTCACGAAATTCATGAACTCGGTGATGCACGCCGGCAAGAAGTCGGCGGCGGAGACGATTGTCTATGGCGCGCTCGACATCATCGAGGGCAAGACCAGGACGAGCCCGGTCACCGTGTTCCAGCAGGCGCTCGACAACGTCATGCCGTCGATCGAAGTGCGCTCCCGCCGCGTCGGCGGCGCCACCTACCAGGTGCCGGTCGAAGTGCGCACCTCGCGGCGTCAGGCGCTCGGCATCCGCTGGATCATCTCGGCGGCGCGCGAGCGCAACGAAAAGACAATGACCGAGCGGTTGTCCGCAGAACTGCTCGACGCATCGAATAACAGGGGAAACGCCGTAAAGAAGCGCGAAGACACGCACCGGATGGCGGAAGCCAACCGCGCGTTCTCGCACTATCGCTGGTAAAGCCGGCGACAGCGAAGGACCCCAGGACAAAACAATGCCCCGTACGCACCCGATCGAGGACTATCGCAATTTCGGCATCATGGCTCACATCGATGCCGGCAAGACGACGACGACCGAACGCGTCCTCTATTACACCGGCAAGAGCCACAAGATGGGCGAGGTGCACGACGGCGCCGCGACCATGGATTTCATGGAGCAGGAGCAGGAGCGCGGCATCACCATCACGTCGGCTGCGACCACCGCGCTGTGGAACGGCAAGCGGCTCAACATCATCGACACCCCCGGCCACGTCGATTTCACCATCGAGGTGGAGCGCTCGTTGCGCGTGCTCGACGGCGCGATATGCGTGCTCGATTCCAATCAGGGCGTGGAGCCGCAGACCGAGACGGTATGGCGGCAGGGCGACCGCTATAACGTGCCGCGTATCGTGTTTTGCAACAAGATGGACAAGATCGGCGCGGATTATTTCCAGTGCCTCAAGGACATCGTCGATCGTCTCGGCGCTAAGCCGGTGGCGCTGCAGCTGCCGATCGGAGCCGAGGCGGGGTTCAAGGGCATCATCGATCTCGTGCGCATGGTCGGCGTGGTGTGGGACGAAGAGACGCTCGGCGCCAAATATCATGACATCGAAATTCCGGCCGATCTGCTGGATCAGGCCAAGGAATATCGCGAGAAGCTCGTCGAGGCTGCCGTCGAGCTCGATGACGACGCGACGACCGCTTATCTCGAAGGCAAGCAGCCCGACGAGGCGACGCTCAAGCGCCTCGTTCGCCAGGCGACCATTGCCAGCAAGTTCTTTCCGGTGTTTTGCGGCTCCGCCTTCAAGAACAAGGGCGTGCAGCCGCTGCTCGACGCCGTGGTCGATTACCTGCCGTCGCCGGTCGACGTGCCGCCGGTGAAGGGCATCGATCTCAAGGGCAATGAGGTCGAGCGCAAGGCGTCGGATTCCGAGCCGATGGCGCTGTTGGCATTCAAGATCATGGACGATCCGTTCGTCGGCACCATCACCTTCTGCCGCATCTATTCGGGCAAGCTCGAAAGCGGCACCGGCGTGATGAACTCGACCAAGGAACGCAAAGAGCGCGTCGGCCGCATGCTGTTGATGCACGCCAACAACCGCGAAGACATCAAGGAAGCGTTCTCCGGCGACATCGTAGCGCTGGCGGGCCTCAAAGAGGTGCGCACCGGCGATACGCTGTGCGACTCGCAGAAGCCGGTGATCCTGGAAAAGATGGAATTCCCCGATCCGGTGATCGAGATCGCCATCGAGCCGAAGTCAAAGGCCGATCAGGAAAAGCTCGGCGTTGCGCTGGCGAAGCTGGTGGCCGAGGATCCGTCGTTCCGCGTCCATACCGACCAGGAATCCGGCCAGACCATCATCAAGGGCATGGGCGAACTGCATCTCGACATCAAGGTCGATATCCTCAGGCGCACCTATAAGGTCGACGCCAATATCGGCGCGCCGCAGGTCGCCTATCGCGAGAAGATTTCTCGGCCCGCCACGGTCGATTACGTGCACAAGAAGCAGACCGGCGGCCACGGCCAGTTTGCGCGCATCAAGGTCGTCGCCGAGCCGGGCGCGCCCGGCACGGGCTTCGTGTTCGAGAACGAGATCGTCGGCGGCTCGGTGCCGAGGGAGTTCATCCCGGCCGTCGAGAAAGGTCTCGAAGGCCAGTTGACGTCAGGCGTGATCGCCGGCTTCCCGGTGGTCGATATCAAGGTCTCGCTGATCGACGGCGCTTCGCACGACGTCGATTCGTCGGCCATGGCGTTCGAGATTGCGGGCCGCGCCGCCATGCGCGAAGCGCTGGCGAAGGGCGGCTCAGTGCTGCTCGAGCCGATCATGAAGGTCGAGGTGGTGACGCCGGAGGACTATACCGGCTCGGTCATCGGCGACCTCAATTCGCGCCGCGGCCAGATTCTGGGCCAGGACATGCGCGGCAACGCCAACGTCATCAACGCGATGGTGCCGCTCGCCAACATGTTCTCCTACGTCAACAATCTGCGCTCCATGTCACAGGGGCGCGCCACGTTCACGATGCAATTCGACCACTACGCTGAAGTGCCGAAAGCCATCGCCGAAGAGGTCCAGGCGAAGTTCGCCGGATAAACATTCACAACGCTAAGACCGAGAGTCGCAACGGAGAGTCTCATGGCCAAGGAAAAATTCAACCGCAACAAGCCGCATTGCAATATCGGCACCATCGGGCACGTCGATCACGGCAAGACGACGTTGACCGCGGCGATCACCAAGGTCGCGGCGGCAAAGGGTCAGGCGCAATTCACGGCCTACGACCAGATCGACAAGGCCCCGGAGGAGAAGGCGCGCGGCATCACCATCGCCACCGCGCACGTCGAATACGAGACCGACAAGCGGCATTACGCGCACGTCGACTGCCCCGGCCATGCCGACTACGTGAAGAACATGATCACCGGCGCCGCCCAGATGGATGGTGCGATCCTGGTGGTGAGCGCGGCCGACGGCCCGATGCCGCAGACGCGCGAGCATATCCTGCTGGCGCGCCAAGTGGGCGTGCCGGCGCTCGTCGTCTACCTCAACAAGGTGGACATGGTGGACGATCCGGAGCTGCTCGAGCTGGTCGAGCTCGAAGTGCGCGAGCTTCTGTCCAAGTACCAATTCCCCGGCGACAAGATTCCGGTCATCAAGGGCTCGGCGCTGGCGGCGCTCGAGGACAAGAATCCGGAACTCGGCAAGACCTCGATCGACGCGTTGATGAAGGCGGTGGACGAATACATCCCGCAGCCGGAGCGCCCGAAGGATCAGCCGTTCCTGATGCCGGTGGAAGACGTGTTCTCGATCTCCGGCCGCGGCACGGTGTGCACCGGCCGTATCGAGCGCGGTGTCATCAAGGTCGGCGAGGAAGTCGAGATCGTCGGCATCAAGCCGACGCTCAAGACGGTCGTCACCGGCGTCGAAATGTTCCGCAAGCTGCTCGACCAGGGCGAGGCCGGCGATAACGTCGGTTGCCTGCTGCGCGGCACCAAGCGCGAAGAGGTCGAGCGCGGCCAAGTCCTTTGCAAGCCGGGTTCGGTGAAGCCGCATACCAAGTTCAAGGCCGAGGCCTACATCCTCACCAAGGAGGAGGGCGGCCGCCACACGCCGTTCTTCACCAACTACCGGCCGCAGTTCTATTTCCGCACCACCGACGTGACCGGCGTGGTGACCTTGCCGGAAGGTACCGAGATGGTGATGCCGGGCGACAACATCGCCATGGAAGTCACCCTGATCGTGCCGATCGCCATGGAAGAGAAGCTGCGCTTCGCGATTCGCGAGGGCGGCCGCACCGTCGGCGCCGGCGTGGTGGCGAGCATCGTCGAGTAATGGAGCGTCATGCCCCGCAAAAGCGGGGCATCCTCTTTTTAAGAGCGGTATCATGAACGGTCAGAACATAAGAATCCGGCTCAAGGCGTTCGATCACCGCATCCTCGATGCGTCGACGCGCGAGATCGTCAATACGGCGAAGCGCACCGGCGCGCAGGTGCGCGGGCCGATCCCGCTGCCGACCAAGATCGAAAAATTCACGGTCAATCGCTCGCCGCACATCGATAAGAAGAGCCGCGAGCAGTTCGAGATGCGCACGCATAAACGCCTGCTCGATATCGTCGATCCGACGCCGCAAACGGTTGATGCGCTGATGAAGCTCGACCTTGCCGCCGGCGTCGACGTCGAGATCAAGCTCTAAGGCGCGATAGGGAATAAAGACATGCGTTCCGGAGTGCTCGCACAAAAGATCGGGATGACGCGCCTCTTCACCGAGGCCGGTGAGCATGTGCCGGTGACGGTGCTCCGCCTCGGCAATTGCCAGGTCATCGCCCACCGCACCAAGGACAAGAACGGCTATGTCGCGCTCCAGCTCGGCGCTGGCCAACGCAAGGTGCAAAGCACCACCAAGGCCGACCGCGGCCACTTCGCGGTCGCCAAGGTCGAGCCCAAGCGCAAGCTCGCCGAGTTCCGCGTCGACGACGACGGGCTGATCCCGGTCGGCGCCGAGATCACGGCCGATCATTTCGTCGTCGGTCAATATGTCGACGTCACCGGCACTTCGACCGGCAAGGGCTTTGCCGGCGGCATGAAGCGCTGGAATTTCTCCGGTCTCCGCGCGAGCCACGGCGTGTCGATCTCGCACCGCTCGATCGGGTCGACCGGCGGCCGCCAGGATCCCGGCAAGACCTTCAAGAACAAGAAAATGCCCGGCCATCTCGGTGTCGACCGGGTGACTACGCTCAATCTCAAGGTCATGCAGACCGACGTGGCGCGCGGCCTCATCATGGTCGAAGGCGCCGTGCCGGGCACCAAGGGCGGCTGGATCACGGTGCGTGACGCGGTGAAGAAGAAGCTGCCCGAGGGCGTGCCGAAGCCCGGAAAATTCAAGCTCGCGGATAATGAATCGACGGCCCCTGTCGCAGTCGGCCAAGATGCAGGGAGCGCGTGACATGGAACTGAAGATCACGTCGCTCGACGGCAAGAAATCCGGCTCGGTCACGGTGTCCGACGCCATCTTCGGGCTCGAGCCGCGCACCGACCTCATTCATCGCTGCGTGGTGTGGCAATTGGCCAAGCGCCAGGCCGGCACCCATCAGGTGAAGAACCGCGCCGACATCCACCGCACCGGCAAGAAAATGTACCGGCAGAAGGGCACCGGCTCGGCGCGTCACGGCTCCGCCCGCGTCAATCTGTTCCGCGGCGGCGGCCGCTCGTTCGGCCCGCAGACCCGCAGCCACGAGATCGGCCTGCCGAAGAAGGTGCGCGCGCTGGCGCTCAAGCACGCGCTCTCGGCCAAGGCCAAGGATGACGGCATCATCATCATCGAGGCGCTGAACGTGAAGGATGCCAAGACCAAGGCGCTGCGCAGCCAGTTCGAGAAGCTCGGCCTGTCGAACGCGCTGTTGATCGACGGCGCCGAGCTCGCGGCGGATGTTCGCACAGCCGCGCGCAATATCCCGAATATCGACGTGCTGCCGGTCGCCGGCATCAACGTCTACGATATCATGCGGCGGCATAAGCTCGTGCTGACCAAGGCCGCGGTCGATGCGTTGGAGGCGCGCTTCAAATGACCACCACCGATCCGCGCCATTACGACGTCATCATCGCCCCGCTCATCACCGAGAAGGCGACCAATGCGTCCGAGCACAACAAGGTGATGTTCAAGGTCGCCATGACCGCGACCAAGCCGCAGATCAAGGAAGCGGTCGAAAAACTGTTCGACGTCAAAGTCAAAAGCGTCAACACGCTGCGCCGGCGCGGCAAGTGGAAGATCTTTAAGGGCCGCCGCGGGCAGCAGTCCGACAGTAAGCGCGCCATCGTGACCCTCGAAGAAGGTCAATCGATCGACGTGACCACGGGTCTGTAAGGGAGCGGCGGGATGGCACTGAAGCAATATAATCCTGTCACGCCGGGCCAGCGCCAGCTGGTGCTGGTCGACCGCTCTGCGCTCTATTCCGGCAAGCCGGTGAAGGCGCTGACCGAAGGCAAGCATTCGACCGGCGGCCGCAACAACAACGGCCACATCACGTCGCGCTATCGGGGCGGCGGTCACAAGCAGGCCTATCGCAAGATCGACTTCAAACGCCGCAAGTTCGACCTGCCGGCCAAGGTCGAGCGGCTGGAATACGATCCGAACCGCACCGCCTTCATCGCGCTGATCAAATACGACGACGGCGAGCTCGACTATATCCTGGCGCCGCAGCGGCTCTCGGTCGGCGACGCGGTGGTCTCCGGCGAGCATGTCGACGTCAAGCCCGGCAACGCCATGCCGGCCGCCAATATTCCGGTCGGCACCATCGTCCACAATATCGAGATCAAGATCGGCAAGGGCGGCCAGATCGCGCGCTCGGCCGGCACTTACGCGCAGATCGTCGGCCGCGACGGCGAATATGTGATCTTGCGATTGAATTCCGGCGAGCAGCGCCTGGTGCACGGCCGCTGCATCGCCACCGTCGGCGCGGTGTCCAATCCGGACAACATGAACATCTCGATCGGCAAGGCCGGTCGTAGCCGCTGGATGGGCCGGCGCGGCCATGTCCGCGGCGAGACCATGAACCCGGTCGATCATCCGCTCGGCGGGCGAACGCGCGGTGGCCGGCATCCGGTGACGCCGTGGGGCAAGCCGACCAGAGGCAAGAAGACGCGCAAGAACAAGCGCACCGCGAAATTCATCATGGCAAGCCGCCACGCGCGGAAGAAGACATAGCGAGAGTCAGGAGCGATCATGGCGCGTTCGGTTTGGAAAGGCCCGTTTGTCGACGGCTATCTGCTGAAAAAGGCGGATGCCTCGCGTGCGTCCGGCCGTCACGAGATGATCCGCATCTGGTCGCGGCGTTCGACCATCCTGCCGCAATTCGTAGGCCTGACCTTCGGCGTCTACAACGGCCAGAAGCACATCCCGGTGGTCGTCACCGAGGAAATGGTCGGCCACAAATTCGGTGAGTTCTCGCCGACCCGCTCGTTCTACGGCCATTCGTCGGACCGCAAAGCCAAACGCGCCAGCGCGCCGAGCGCCATACCGGCCGCCGCGCCGGCAGCGCCCGCCGGCGGCACGTCGTGAGGCGGGGAGAGGTTTTGTCATGAGCAAGAAAAAGCGCGAGCGCGCGCTCTCCGACACCGAGGCCATGGCGGTCGCCCGCATGCTGCGGATCAGCCCTCAGAAGCTCAACCTGTTGGCGCAGCTCATCCGCGGCAAGAAGGTTGCGACTGCGCTCGCGGATCTTGAGTTTTCGCGCAAGCGCATCGCGCGCGACGTGCGCAAATGCCTGGAATCGGCGATCGCCAACGCCGAGAACAATCACGATCTCGACGTCGACGATCTCGTCGTCGTCGAGGCTCACGTCGGCAAGTCGATAGTGATCAAGCGCCACGAGTCGCGCGGTCGCGGCCGGATGGGCGCAATCACCAAGCCGTTCGCTCACCTCACCATCGTGGTGCGTGAGGTCGAGGCGGCGGCGCAGTAACGGGACGCGGTTAGGAGAAGACCATGGGTCAAAAAGTCAATCCGGTCGGGCTTCGGCTCGGCATCAACCGCACCTGGGACTCGCGGTGGTATGCCGGCAAGGCGAGCTACGGCACGCTGCTGCACGAGGACATGGAAATCCGCAAGGCGCTGATGAAAGAGCTCAAGCAGGCCGCGGTATCGAAGATTGTCATCGAGCGTCCGCACAAGAAGTGCCGCGTCACCGTCCATTCGGCGCGCCCGGGCGTGGTCATCGGCAAGAAGGGCGCCGACATCGAGAAGCTGCGTCGCAAGGTTGCCGAGCTTACCGATAGCGACGTCGTGATCAACATCATCGAAATACGTAAACCGGAACTCGATGCGCAACTGGTCGCCGAATCGATCGCGCAGCAGCTCGAGCGCAGAGTGGCCTTTCGTCGCGCGATGAAGCGCGCCGTGCAATCGGCGATGCGGCTCGGCGCCGGCGGCATCCGCATCAACTGCTCGGGCCGGCTCGGCGGCTCCGAAATCGCACGGATGGAGTGGTATCGGGAAGGCCGCGTGCCGCTGCACACCTTGCGCGCCGACGTCGATTACGGCGTGGCGACGGCGTTCACCACCTACGGCACCTGCGGCGTGAAAGTCTGGATCTTCAAGGGCGAGATCATGGAGCACGACCCGATGGCCCAGGACAAGAAGATGGCCGAGGGCGACGCCGGACGGCCGCGCCGGGATGCAGCGTGAGCGAAGAGAAAAGATAAAAGATAAAAGATAAAAGGCTTAAATTATGCTGCAACCGGTACGCACCAAATTCCGCAAAGCCCACAAGGGCCGCATCCACGGCATCGCCTCGAGCGCGATCAATCTGGCGTTCGGCCAGTTCGGGCTCAAGGCGATGGAGCCCGATCGCGTCACCGCGCGCCAGATCGAGGCGGCGCGGCGGGCGCTGACGCGGCACATGAAGCGTTCCGGCCGGGTCTGGATCCGCATGTTCCCCGACGTTCCGGTGTCGAAGAAGCCGCTCGAAGTGCGCATGGGCTCGGGCAAGGGAACGCCGGAGCTCTGGGTGGCGCGCGTCAAGCCGGGCCGCATCCTGTTCGAAATCGATGGCGTGCCCGTGCAGGTCGCCAAGGAGGCGCTGGCGCTTGCTGCCGCCAAGCTGCCGATCAAGACCCGTTTTGTCGAGCGGATCAGCGAGTAGACGTGACATGAAAGCCGCCGACATCAGAGCGATGACGATCGATCAGATCGACGACGAGGTGCTCAAGCTGAAGAAGGAGCAGTTCAATCTGCGCTTCCAGCGCGCCACGGGCCAGTTGGAGAATACTTCGCGCGTGCGCGAGGTGCGGCGCGACATCGCGCGGCTGAAAACCGTCGCGAAGAACAAGCGCTCCGGCGCGCCAAAGAAGAAGTAAGAGGACGAAAAAATGCCGAAGCGTACCCTTCAAGGCGTCGTGGTGAGCGACAAGCAGGCAAAGACCGTGGTCGTGCGCGTCGAGCGCCGCTTCACCCATCCCTTGTTCAAGAAGACGGTGCGCCGGACCAAGAAATATTACGCGCACGACGAGAACAACGAGTTCAAGGTCGGCGACCTCGTGTGGATCGAGGAGCATGCGCCGATTTCCAAGCTCAAGCGCTGGGCGGTCGTGCGCGGCGAGAAGAAGAAGGCATCGTGAGCCTAAAAAAATCAAGCGAGTGGGGTAGCCCATGATCCAGATGCAATCCAATCTCGACGTGGCGGACAATTCCGGCGCGCGCCGCGTCATGTGCATCAAGGTGCTGGGCGGCTCGAAGCGCAAATTCGCCACCATCGGCGACGTCATCGTCGTCTCGGTGAAGGAGGCGATTCCGCGCGGCCGGGTCAAGAAAGGCGACGTGATGAAGGCCGTCATCGTGCGCATTTCCAAGGACATCAAGCGCGCCGACGGCTCGATCATCCGCTTCGACCGCAACGCCGCGGTGCTGATGACGCCGCAGAACGAGCCGGTCGGCACCCGCATCTTCGGACCCGTGCCGCGGGAACTCCGCGCCAAGAATCACATGAAGATCATCTCGCTTGCCCCTGAGGTGCTGTAATGGCGGCAAAGATCAAAAAGGGCGACACGGTGATCGTGATCGCCGGCCGCGACAGGGGCCGGACCGGCGAGGTCATCGAGATGCGCCGCGCCGACGGCCGCGCGCTGGTGCGCGGCGTCAACATGGTCAAGCGCCATCAGAAGCAGAGCGCCTCGCAGGAAGGCGGCATCATTTCCAAGGAAGCGCCGATCCACCTGTCGAACATCGCGCTGGCAGATCCTAAGGACGGCAAGCCGACCCGGGTCGGCTTCAAATATGTCGGCAAGGACGACGACCGCAAGAAAGTGCGCGTCGCCAAGCGCTCGGGAGTCGAGATCGATGGCTGATACCGAAGACAAACAGGCAAAAAAGCCGGAGAGGCAGCGGCCGCTGGATCCGGAAACTGCTGCCAAGGCGGAGAAGAAGGCGGCCAAGCAGGACAAGGCCGCCAAGCAGGACAAGGCCGCCGGCAAGGCCGAAAAGGCCGACAAAAAGCCGCGCGAGGCCGAGCCACGCGTGCCGGCGCGGCTGAAAGTGCAATTCGAGGAGGCGATCCGCAGCAAGCTCGCCGAGCAGTTCGGTTACAAGAACCGCTTTGAGGTGCCGGTGCTGGACAAGGTCGTCATCAATATGGGCATCGGCGAAGGCGTCGCCGACCGCAAGAAGGTCGATGGCGCCGCTACCGATCTCGGTCTGATCGCCGGTCAGAAGCCGGTGGTCACCAAGGCGCGCAAGTCGATCGCCACCTACAAGCTGCGCGCCGGCCAGGCCATCGGCTGCAAGGTGACGTTGCGCAAGGCGCGCATGTACGAATTCATCGACCGGCTGATCAATATCGCGTTGCCGCGGGTGCGCGATTTCCGCGGCCTCAATCCGAAGAGTTTTGACGGCCGCGGCAACTACACGCTCGGCATCAAGGAGCACATCGTGTTTCCGGAAATCGACTACGACAAGGCGACCGATATCTGGGGCATGGACATCACCGTCTGCACCACCGCGCGCAACGACGACGAAGCGCGCGCGCTGCTGACGGCATTCAATTTTCCGTTCCGGCAGTGAGGCTCGGCGAGTCTCAGACGCGGAACCGTGAGGAGCACTAGATGGCGAAGAAGAGTTCGATCGAAAAGAACAACCGGCGCCGCCGGATGACGAAAAAGTTTGCCGGCCGGCGCTCGCGGCTCAAGGAGATCGCGCGCGACAGGTCGAAGCCGGTCGAGGAGCGCTTTGCCGCCACGCTGAAGCTTGCCGAAATGCCGCGCAATTCGTCGGCCACCCGCATCCGCAACCGCTGCGAGATGACCGGCCGGCCGCGCGGCTATTATCGCAAGCATAAACTGTCGCGCATCGCGTTGCGGGATCTCGGCTCCAAAGGCCTGATCCCGGGTCTCGTGAAGTCGAGCTGGTAAGGAGGGTCGCAACGATGGCAATGAACGATCCGCTCGGCGATCTCTTGACCCGCATCCGCAATGCGCAGATGCGCAACAAGGGCAAAGTCAGCTGCCCGGGCTCGAAATTGCGCGAGAGCGTGCTCGAAGTGCTCAAGGCCGAAGGCTATATCCGGGGCTACTCGGTGACCGAGCGCGAAGGCCGCTCCGAGCTCGACATCGAGCTGAAATATTTCGACGGCGAGCCGGTGATCCGCGAGATCGAGCGCATCTCGAAGCCCGGCCGCCGGGTCTATACCTCGGTGAAGAACCTGCCGCGCATCAATAACGGCCTCGGCGTCGCCATCGTCTCGACGCCGAAAGGCGTCATGGCCGACCACGACGCCCGCGACGCCAATGTCGGCGGCGAAATCCTCTGCACGGTGTTCTGATGTCCCGTATCGGCAAAAAACCAGTCGTCGTCCCTTCCGGCATCACCGCCAATGTGGAAGGCCAGACGGTCAAGATCAAAGGCCCGAAGGGCGCGTTGCAGGTGGTGCTGCACGACGACGTATCGGTCAAGCTCGACGACGGCCAGATCCAGGTCGATCCGCGTTCGCAATCCAAGCGCGCCCGCTCGCAATGGGGCACGTCGCGCACGCTGATCGCCAATCTGATCGCCGGCGTCACCAAGGGTTTTGAGCAGCGGCTCGAGATCAACGGCGTCGGCTATCGCGCCTCGATACAGGGCAAGAACCTGCAGATCGCGCTCGGCTATAGCCACGATATCGTCTATGCGATCCCCGAAGGCATCACGATTGCGACGCCGCGGCCGGTGGAGATCGTGATCTCCGGCATGGACCGGCAGAAGGTCGGCCAGGTTGCCGCCGAGATTCGCGACTATCGTCCGCCGGAGCCGTACAAGGGCAAGGGCATCAAATATGCCGGCGAACGCATCTTCCGCAAGGAAGGCAAGAAGAAGTAACGGAGCGGCCTGATGACCAAGCTCAGCGACAGAATTTTACGCCGCAAGGGCCGCGTCCGCGGCACGCTGCGTCGTGCGGCGGGCGAGCGCAAACGGCTCACCGTGTTTCGCTCATCCAAGCACATCTATGCCCAGGTGATCGACGACGAGGAGGGCGTCACGCTCGTGTCGGCTTCGTCGATCGAGAAGACGGCGCGCGAAGGATTGAAGACCGGCGCCAGCGTCGACGCGGCCAAGTCGGTCGGCAAGCTGATCGCGGAACGCGCCAAGGAAAAGGGCGTCAAGGACGTGGTATTCGACCGCGGCGGCTACCTCTATCACGGCCGGGTGAAAGCTTTGGCCGAGGCGGCACGCGAAGGCGGACTGAACTTCTGAAACACCCGAAAGCGAACGAGTTGGATCGATAACATGGCACAAACTTATGGCACGTGACCCCCATCGACGCGAAGAACGCGACAGCGAATTCACCGACAAGCTCGTCCACATCAACCGCGTCGCCAAAGTGGTGAAGGGCGGACGGCGCTTCGGCTTTGCCGCGCTGGTGGTGGTTGGCGATCAGAAGGGCCGGGTCGGCTTTGGCCACGGCAAGGCGCGCGAGGTGCCGGAAGCGATCCGCAAGGCGACCGAGGCCGCCAAGCGCGGGCTGACGCGGGTGCCGTTGCGCGAGGGCCGCACGCTGCATCACGACGTCGCCGGCCGTCACGGCGCCGGCAAGGTCTATCTGCGCGCGGCACCGCCCGGCACCGGCATCATCGCCGGCGGTCCGATGCGCGCCGTGTTCGAGACGCTCGGCATGCAGGACGTGGTGGCGAAATCGATCGGCACCTCGAACCCGTACAACGTGGTGCGCGCCACGTTCGATGCGCTCAAGCGCCAGGATTCGCCGCGCTCGGTCGCCGCCCGCCGCAACATCAAGGTCTCGGCCCTGCAGGCGCGCCGCCGCGAGGGCGATGCCGAACCGGCAACCGATTGAAGTTTTGGAGCAGGCGATGAATACCGGGAAACCATCAGGCAAGACCGTCAAGGTGCGGCAGACCGGCAGCGCATCGCGCCGTCATCATCGGCAGCGTGAAACGCTGGTGGGTTTGAAGCTCAACAAGATCGGCCGTGTCGCCGAGCTCGTCGATACGCCGGCGACGCGCGGCATGATCGCCAAGGTGGCGCATCTCGTCGAAGTCGTGGAGAAATAGCGACCATGAAGCTGCACGAACTTTCCGGCCGTCCGGGCGCCCGCCAGACGCGCAAACGCATCGGCCGCGGCATCGGCTCCGGCAAAGGCAAGACCGGCGGCCGCGGCGGCAAGGGCCAGACCGCGCGCTCCGGCGTGCGCATCAAAGGTTTTGAGGGCGGCCAAATGCCGCTGCATCGGCGGCTGCCCAAGCGCGGTTTCAAGAACGTCAAATTCGCCCGCAAGCTCAACGAGGTGAACCTCGGCAAGCTACAGGCGGCGATCGACGCCGGCACGCTCGATGCCACGGCCAAGATCGACGCCGCGGCGCTGGTCAAGGCCGGCCTTTTGCGCCGGGCGAAAGACGGCGTGCGGCTTCTTGGCGACGGCGAGCTCAAGGCCAAGGTGACATTGGCGGTGTTCGGCGCGTCCAAGTCGGCGGTCGCCGCGGTGGAGAAGGCCGGTGGTTCGGTCGAAATCCTCGCGCCCAAGGCAGATACGAGCGAACAGGCGGCCTAGCGCCTATATAGGCGGGGTCCAAAAGGATCTTGCCCACGGAGCATTGGCGGATGGTCTCTGCAGCAGAACAACTCGCAGCCAATCTCAACTTCGGCGCCCTGGCCAAGGCCGAAGAGCTGAAGAAGCGCATCTGGTTCACGCTCGGCGCGCTCTTGGTTTATCGCCTCGGCACCTACATCCCGTTGCCCGGCATCGACCCGACCGCCTGGGATCAGATTTTCCAGCAGCAGTCCGGCGGCATTTTGGGCATGTTCAATATGTTCGCCGGCGGCGGCATCCACCGCATGGCGATCTTCGCGCTCAACATCATGCCCTACATCTCGGCCTCGATCATCATCCAGCTGATGACGACGGTGTCGCCGACCCTCGAACAGCTCAAGAAAGAGGGCGAGGCGGGCCGCAAGGTCATCAACCAGTACACTCGCTATCTCACGGTGCTGCTGGCGGCCGTGCAGGCCTATGGCATCGCGGTCGGCCTTGAAGGGGCGGCCACTGTCGTCGCGTCGCCGGGGATGTTCTTTCGCATCTCGACGGTGATCACGCTCACTGGCGGCACCATGTTCCTGATGTGGCTCGGCGAGCAGATCACCCAGCGCGGCATCGGCAACGGCACCTCGCTGATCATCATGTCGGGCATCGTCGCGCAGCTGCCGTCGGCCATTGCCGGTACGCTCGAGCTCGGCCGGCAAGGCGCGCTCTCGACCGGGCTCATCCTCATCGTGCTGGTGATGGTGGTCGCCGTCATCACCTTCATCGTGTTCATGGAGCGGGCGCAGCGCCGGCTGTTGATCCAGTATCCCAAACGCCAGGTCGGCAACCGCATGTTCGAGGGCCAGTCCTCGCACCTGCCGCTCAAGCTCAATACGTCGGGCGTCATTCCGCCGATCTTCGCCTCGTCGCTATTGCTGTTGCCGACGACCATCGCCAATTTCACGGCCGGGCAGGGGCCGGGCTGGCTCACCATCATCACCACCCAACTCGCCCATGGGCGGCCGCTGTTTCTGGCGCTCTATGTCGGCCTGATCGTGTTCTTCGCCTTCTTCTATACGGCGATCGTGTTCAACCCGACCGAGACCGCCGATAACCTGAAGAAACATGGCGGCTTCATCCCCGGCATCCGGCCCGGCGAGCGCACCGCCGAATATATCGACTATGTGCTGTCGCGGATCACGGCGATCGGCGCGGCCTATCTGGCGATCGTTTGCCTGTTCCCCGAGATGCTGATCTCGTACGCCAACGTGCCGTTCTATTTCGGCGGCACGTCGCTGTTGATCGTCGTCAGCGTGACCATGGATACGGTGGCGCAAGTGCAGGGCTACCTGCTGGCGCACCAATACGAAGGCCTGATCAAGCGGTCGAAACTGAGGGGGCGCCGTAGATGAGACTGATCCTGCTCGGCCCGCCGGGGGCTGGCAAGGGAACGCAAGCGCTGCGTCTCGTCGCCAAATACGGACTGGTTCAGCTTTCCACCGGAGACATGCTGCGCGCGGCAGTCAAAGCCGCGACGCCGGTTGGCCGCAAGGTCAAAGACATCATGGAGCGCGGCGGGCTGTGTCCCGATGACATCGTGGTCAGCATCGTCGCCGAGCGCATCGAACAGCCCGATGCGCGCAAGGGTTTCATCCTCGACGGCTTTCCGCGCACCGTGCCGCAGGCGCAGGCGCTCGACCGCATGCTGAAAGAACGCGGCATCGCGCTCGACGCGGTGATCGAGCTGCGCGTCGACGAGGCCGCGCTGCTCCAGCGCATCGAAAACCGCGTCGCCGAGATGAAGGCGCGCGGCGAGCCGTTGCGCTCCGACGATAACCCCGAAGTGCTGCGGCAACGGCTCGTGGCCTACCGCCAACTGACCGCGCCGCTCGCGGCCTATTACCGCAAGAAAAATATGCTGCGTACGGTTAACGGCATGGCGCCGATTGCGGACGTCACCGCGGCAATCGACAAGGCGTTGCCGTCCGAGTCGTCGGCCTTAAAGCCGAAGCCTGCCCGTAACGGCGCCAAGAGGGCGACCGCGACGCCGCGGAAGCCGAAGGTTGCCGCTCGTCTAGGAAAGAAATCCTCTAAACGAGCTTCGAACCCGCGCAAAACCGCTGCGGCGCACAAAAGCCCGGCGCGAAAACCGAAAAGTGGGGAAACCGCCCGCCCGTGAGCCGGTCCGTACACGAATTCGCTAGCCGAGGTTGACGAAAGCGCAGGGAATCCATTAATAAGCGTCAAATATCCAGGCGGAGATTTAGCAACGATGCCAAGCCGCAACGGCAGGCAGGCGTTGGCTTTTTACGTTTGTGGCCTTCTCAGGTGACATTGTTGGAACCGAGGGGACGCGGCCGGGTGCCACGGATGGTCCGTGCACCGGCGAGCACAAGGAGTAACTGACTTGGCCCGTATTGCTGGTGTCAACTTACCGACCAACAAGCGCATCGTGATTGCGCTGCAATACATCTATGGCATCGGTGGCGCCAAGGCTAAGGAGATCCTGGACAAAGTATCGATGCCCGAGTCGCGCCGGGTGTCGCAGCTGACCGACCAGGAAGTGCTTCAGCTGCGCGAGGTGATCGACCGCGACTACATGGTCGAGGGCGACCTGCGGCGCGAAGTGGCGATGAACATCAAGCGGCTGATGGATCTCGGATGCTACCGCGGCCTGCGTCATCGCCGCAGCCTGCCGGTGCGCGGCCAGCGCACCCACACCAACGCACGCACCCGAAAAGGTCCGGCCAAGGCCATTGCCGGAAAGAAGAAATAGCGCGTCGAACAGAACGTCGAACAGGACAGCGCGTCAAACAGGAAAATGTGACGGCGCCGGAGCGGCCGGTGCCGATCCGCAGAAGGGTTCAGAATGGGTAAAGAAGCTACGCGCGTCCGCCGACGCGAACGCAAAAACATCGCCTCGGGCGTGGCGCATGTGAATGCGTCGTTCAATAACACCATGATCACCATTACCGACGTGCAAGGCAACACCATCGCCTGGTCGTCGTCGGGCACCATGGGTTTCAAGGGCTCGCGCAAATCGACGCCGTATGCGGCGCAGGTTGCCGCCGAAGACGCCGCCAAGAAGGCGCAGGAGCACGGCATGCGCACGCTCGAAGTCGAAGTCGCCGGTCCAGGCTCTGGGCGTGAATCGGCGCTGCGTTCGTTGCAGGCCGCGGGCTTCACCATCACGTCGATCCGCGACGTGACGCCGATCCCGCACAATGGCTGCCGTCCGCGCAAGCGGCGGCGCGTATAGGACATCCGGTTTATGGAACATGTGGAACATCCGCTCGAACATGACACCAATTATGGCCCCACGGAGCGGAGTGGGGTGCGCGAAATGATTGCGCCGCTCAACGCGATGGGTGACAACGTGACGATTCAGAAGAATTGGCAGGAACTGATCAGGCCCAGCAAGCTGCAGGTCAGCCCGGGCGGCGATATGCGCCGTTCGGCGACCATGATCGCCGAGCCGCTCGAACGCGGTTTCGGTGTGACGCTCGGCAACGCGTTGCGGCGCATTCTGTTGTCGTCGTTGCAAGGCGCCGCCGTGCAATCGGTGCATATCGACGGCGTGCTGCACGAGTTCTCCTCGATCGCCGGCGTGCGCGAGGACGTGACCGACATCGTGCTCAACATCAAGGACATCGCCATCAAGATGCAGGGCGACGGCCCCAAGCGCATGGTGGTGAAGAAGCAGGGCCCGGGCACGGTGACGGCAAGCGACATTCAGACCGTCGGCGATGTCGTGGTGCTCAACCCCGATCTCGTCCTTTGCACGCTCGACGAGGGCGCCGAGATCCGTATGGAATTCACCGTCAACACCGGCAAGGGCTACGTGCCGGCCGAGCGCAACCGGCCCGAGGACGCGCCGATCGGGCTCATCCCGGTCGACAGCCTGTATTCGCCGGTGCGCAAGGTTTCCTACAAGGTGGAGAACACGCGCGAAGGCCAGATCCTCGACTACGACAAGCTGACGCTGACGATCGAAACCAACGGCGCCGTGACCCCCGAGGACTCGCTCGCCTATGCGGCGCGCATCCTGCAGGACCAGCTCAACGTGTTCGTCAATTTCGAGGAGCCCAAGCGCGAGACTGCGCGCGAGACCATCCCGGATCTCGCCTTCAACCCGGCGTTCCTCAAGAAGGTCGACGAGCTCGAACTGTCGGTGCGTTCTGCGAACTGCCTGAAGAACGACAACATCGTCTATATCGGCGATCTCGTGCAGAAGACCGAGGCCGAGATGTTGCGGACGCCGAATTTCGGCAGGAAGTCGCTCAACGAGATCAAGGAAGTGCTGGTGCAGATGGGTCTGCATCTCGGCATGGAAGTCCCCGGCTGGCCGCCGGAGAATATCGAAGAGCTCGCCAAGCGCTTTGAGGATCATTACTGAGCAGGTATCAGCAGTCAGAAATCAGGGATCATGTTTGTTCTTGATCCCTGATACCTGACCCCTGATCCCTGTCTCCGAAGGAGACGTCCGTGCGTCACGCCAAGACCCATCGCAAGTTCAGCCGCCGCTCGGATCATCGCAAAGCGATGCTGGCGAACCTGTGCGCGTCGCTGATCAAGCACGAGCAGATCACGACGACGCTGCCCAAGGCGAAGGATTTGCGCCCGATCGTCGAGAAGCTGGTCACGCTCGGCAAGCGCGGCGATCTGCATGCGCGCCGCCAGGCGATCGCGCAGATGCGCGACCTCACCATGGTCAAGAAACTGTTCGAGGTGATCGGCCCGCGCTACAAGGACCGCGACGGCGGCTATACCCGTGTCATGAAGGCCGGTTTCCGCTATGGCGATTCCGCGCCGGTCGCGGTGATCGAGTTCGTCGACCGCGACGTCGAGGCCAAGGGCAAGGATTCCGGTCCCGTTCAAGCGCGGGCCGAAGAAACCGCGCCAGCCGCGGCGTAGACCTTGCGTAATACGGTCGTCATGGAGGGCAGCCACGCTGCCCTTTTTGTTTGAGTGCCGTATCCGCAAGACGAGACATTTGCGCGCACAACGCAGGTTTGGTTGGCGGCCGGCGCACGGCGCAATAATGTAAGCGCGGGAATCGGGGAGGGCATCATGATACGGCTTGCAACATTCTCTTTTGCTACGCTGGCATTCGTCGGCGCGGCTTGCGCCGACACGCCGGTCGAGCGCGGCTCATATCTGGTCAACACCATCATGACCTGCGGCAATTGCCATTCGCCCAAAGGTCCGCCGGACGCCGTTGCGGGCAAGGATTTTTCCGGCGGCCTGCGCTTTAACGAGCCGCCGTTCGACGTCACCGCGCCGAACATCACACCCGACAAGGAGACCGGCATCGGCGCGTGGAGCGATGCCGATCTCAAGAAAGCTCTGCTTGATGGCGTGATGCCGCACGGGACGCCGCTCGCGGTTGTGATGCCGACGGGCTTTTACGGCATCCTACAGCCCAGCGATCTCGATGCGATCGTCGCCTATTTGCATACCGTCGCGCCGGTCAAGAACAAGGTACCCGACCCGATCTACAAGATCGCAATACCGCGCCAGATTTTCCCCGGCGCGGAAAAGCCGATGCCGGCTGCCGACCTCAACGACCAGGTCAAGCGCGGCTTCTACCTGGCGACCATCGGCCATTGCATGGAGTGCCACACGCCGATGGTGAACGGGCCGGTCGATTTCGGCAATTCGCTCGGCAAGGGCGGCCGCGATTTCCCCGGCCCCTGGGGCGTATCGATCTCGCGCAACATCACATCGAGCAAGACCAAGGGCATCGGCAATTGGACCGACGCCGAGGTCAAGCGCGCCATCACCCAGGGCATCGACAAGGACGGCAACAAGCTGAAAGGTCCGATGGGCTACCAGTACTACGCCCATATGACCGACGCCGATCTCGACGCCGTCATCGCCTGGGTGCGCACGCTGCCGGCGAAGGAGTAGGGGATCAGGGATCAGTAATCAGGATGATTTTGCCGGCGCCTGATACCAGCTTCCTTATGCCTTTTCCTGATCCCTCTTCCTGATCATTGATGCCTGATGCCTGATCCCCCGATCCCTGGTAAAGCCGCGGTTTGGTGCCTATATGAAACCGCATTGAATCGGGGTTTTTGCATGCTGCGCCTGCCTATTTCCGCTGTCCCGGCTATTGTCCTCGTTGCGGTACTGCTGGCGCCCGCCAACGCCCAGCAGCGCCAGGTGCCGGCTTCGTCGGCTCAGCTCCAGCTGTCCTATGCTCCGGTGGTGCAGCGCGTGGCGCCGGCGGTGGTCAACGTCTATGCCAGCCACGTGGTCGAGAACCAGAACCCGTTCATGGCCGATCCGTTCTTCCGCCAGTTCTTCGGCGGCGGCGGCATGCCGCGGGAGATGGTGCAGCGCTCGCTCGGCTCCGGCGTCCTGGTCGATGCCACAGGCCTTATCGTCACCAATTACCACGTCATCGAGGGCGCCAGCGACGTGAAGATCGCGCTTGCCGACAAGCGCGAATTTGCAGCCGACATCGTGTTGAAGGACCAGCGCAGCGACCTCGCCGTACTGCGCATCAAGGGCTCGAGCGAGCGCTTTCCGACATTGGAATTCGCCAATTCCGACGAGCTGCAGGTCGGCGACGTGGTGCTGGCGATCGGCGATCCGTTCGGCGTCGGCCAGACCGTGACGCACGGCATTGTCTCGGCGGTGGCGCGCACCCAGGTCGGCATCAGCGATTATCAGTTCTTCATCCAGACCGACGCCGCCATCAATCCCGGCAATTCCGGCGGCGCGCTGGTTGATATGAACGGCCGCCTGGTCGGTATCAATTCGGCAATCTATTCGCGCTCCGGCGGTTCGCAGGGCATCGGCTTTGCCATTCCCGCCAACATGGTGCGGGTCGTAGTCGCTTCGGCGGAGGGCGGCAGCGGCCTGGTGAAGCGGCCATGGCTCGGTGCGAAACTCCAGGAGGTCACGCCGGAGATCGCCGAAAGCCTCGGGCTCAAGCGTCCAAGCGGCGCGTTGGTCGCCAACGTCGCCGCCGACGGCCCCGCCGCCAAGGCCGGCATCAAGACCGGCGACCTGATCGTCACCGTCGACGGCGTGGAGATCGAAGATCCCAACGCCTTCGACTACCGCTTCGCCACCAAACCGCTCGGCGGCACCGCGAAGGTCGGTCTTTTGCGTCAGGGCAAAGACACGGTCGTGGCGGTGGCGTTGCAGAGCCTGCCCGACACGCCGCGCAACGAAGTTCAGATCAAGGGCCAGTCGCCGTTCCTCGGCGCCACGGTGGCGAACCTGTCGCCGGCTTTGGCCGATGAGCTGCGGCTCGATCCGCAGACCGAAGGCGTCGTCATCACCGCCGTTGCCGACGGCTCGGCGGCGCAATCGGTCGGCTTCCAGAAGGGTGACATCGTCGTCTCGGTGAACAACCAGAAGATCGTCAAGTCGGCCGATCTCGAGCGCGTCACCGGTACCAGCAGCCGGCAATGGCGCGTGACCATCATGCGCGGCGGCCAGCAGATATCGGTGACGTTCAGCGGATAAGCCTACGCGTTTAAAGGTGAGGGAAGGACAATAAACAAATGCCCTCGCGTCCCAAAGCCAAGGGCCCAAGTCTGTTCGCCGCAAGCGGTCTCGACCGCGATGCGCCGCGGCCGCTTGCCGACAAGCTGCGCCCCGACAAGCTCGCCGACGTGGTCGGCCAGGACCATCTGCTCGGGCCCGACGGCGCGCTCACCCGCATGCTGGAGACGCGCTCGCTCGGCTCGCTGATTTTTTGGGGGCCGCCCGGCACCGGCAAGACCACGGTGGCGCGGCTGTTGGCGCGGGCGACCGACCTTTATTTCGAGCAGATATCGGCGATCTTCTCCGGCGTCGCCGACCTCAAGAAGGTGTTCGACGCCGCGCGGTTGCGCCGCGAGACCGGGCAGGGCACGTTGCTGTTCGTCGACGAGATCCACCGCTTCAATCGCGCCCAGCAGGATAGCTTCCTGCCGGTGGTCGAGGACGGCACCATCGTGCTAGTCGGCGCGACCACGGAAAACCCGTCGTTCGAGCTGATCGCGCCGCTGTTGTCCCGCGCCCGGGTTCTGGTGTTCAAGCCGCTCGATGCCGCGGCCATCGAAAAGCTCTTGGCGCGCGCCGAGGAGATCGAGGCCAAAAAACTGCCGCTCGACGACGAGGCCCGCGCCTCGTTGCTCCGCATGGCCGACGGCGACGGCCGCGCGGCGTTGACGCTTGCCGAGGAAGTCTGGCGCGCGGCGCGCGGCGGCGAGACGTTCGATGCCGCGGCGCTGCAGGAAGTGGTGCAGCGGCGCGCGCCGATCTACGACAAGAAACAGGACGGCCACTACAATCTCATCAGCGCGCTGCACAAATCGGTGCGCGGCTCCGATGCCGACGCGGCGCTGTATTATCTCTGCCGCATGCTCGATGCCGGCGAGGACCCGCTCTATCTGGCGCGCCGCGTCGTGCGCATGGCGGTCGAGGATATCGGCCTTGCCGATCCGCAGGCGCTGGTCATCGCCAATGCGGCCAAGGACGCCTACGATTTTCTCGGCTCGCCCGAAGGCGAACTCGCCATCGCCGAAGCGGTGATCTACATCGCCACCGCCCCCAAATCGAACGCCACCTATATGGCGTTCGGCGCGGCGATGCGCACGGCGAAGGAAGCGGGCTCGCTGTTGCCGCCCAAGCATATCCTCAACGCGCCGACCAAGTTGATGAAGACCGAAGGCTATGGCTCGGGCTACGAATACGACCACGACAGCGAGGAAGCATTCTCAGGCCAGGACTATTTCCCCGAGTCGCTCGGCCGACGGCAATTCTACGATCCGCCAGACCGCGGTTTTGAACGCGAAATCCGCAAGCGCCTCGAATACTGGGCAAAGCTGCGGCGCGAGCGTTCTTAAGGGATCGGCGAAGGCATGACGACCCCGGTAACACTCTCATCGCGACTGACATTCTTTTACAAGGTCATTTTCTCGATTGTTTGGATTTCCGGTTTTGGCCTGGGTACAGTTTTTATGTGGATGAGCTCTGGCCCGCCTGTCGAAGTAAAGTCGTCGTTTCTTGTAGCTTGGTGCTTAGGATCCATTGTGACGGTGCGGATATGCGTGCCTCTGAAGCGACTTCGAACAGACGGCCGCAATCTCTACGTGTCCAATTATCTGAGAGAGATAGCGATACCCGTTAACCTGATCGACCGCGTTACGGAGAATCGTTTGATCAATATCCGCCCGGCCACCATTCACGTTCGCGGCGACACGGAATTTGGCAACAGGATCATGTTTATGCCTAAATCACGTTTTGTATTTCCTTGGACGCCGCATCCAGTTGTGGGCGAAATCGAACGGTTGGCGCAATCTGTCGCTGTAGGAGGCACGACGTGAGAGGCTCCCGCGGACCACGCCAGCCGGGCGGCGGACGGCAAAAAGCCGGCTCGCGGCATAGCAAGCGTTTTGCTCAACGTCACCCTGAGGCACGGGCGGAGCGGCGCGCGAAGCTGGCCACTGCCGACCCGGCATTTCGGAAACCGAAACCGGGTAAAGCCGAATTCGGGCATGGCCCGAAATCAGTTGGCCGCTCATCCCCCGAGGCGCGCCCGCAACGCGCGCCCGCGGATGACGGAGAACAGAAAATTGCGCCGGCTTCGCTGCCGACGAGCGTTCAGAACGTCGCCGTGACCGCCGACGAAGCCGGCATGCGGGTCGACCGGTTTTTCGAGGCGCGGTTTCCGGGGTTGAGCTTTTCCCACATCCAGCGCGTCATCCGCAAAGGCGAGGTGCGGGTCAACGGCAAGCGCACCGAGCCGAAGAACCGGCTGGAGGCGGGACAAACCGTGCGCATCCCGCCGCTGCGGCTCGATCAGCCGAAACCGCGGACGCCCGGTGACGAGGCCGACGAGAAGACCCGCGAGTTCCTGAAATCGATCACCCTTTACGAAGACGCCGACGTGCTGGTGTTCAACAAGCCGATGGGGCTTGCGGTGCAGGGCGGCTCCGGCACCACGCGGCATCTCGACGGCATGCTGGAAGTGTTGCGCGATGCCCACGGCCAGCGGCCGCGGCTGGTGCACCGGCTCGACAAGGACACCGCTGGCTGCCTCCTTGTCGCCAAGACGCGGTTCGCCGCGTCGGCCTTGGCGAAAACATTCCGCTCCCGCTCGGCACGGAAAGTGTATTGGGCGCTGGTCGCCGGCGTTCCCAAGGTGCCGCAAGGCCGCATCTCGACCTTTCTCGCCAAGGAGGAGCGCGACGACGAATCGTTCATGCGCATCGCACAGCATGGCGACAAGGGCGCCAGTCACGCGGTGACGTATTACGCGGTGGTGGACACGTCGGGGCCGCTATTGTCGTGGATTTCGCTCAAACCTGTCACCGGCCGCACCCACCAATTGCGCGCGCATATGGACCATATCGGGCACCCGATCGTCGGCGACCCGAAATATTTTGCGCGCGAAAATTGGGAGCTGCCCGGCGGCATGCAGAACAAGCTGCATCTGCTGGCGCGCCGCATCGCGGTGCCGCATCCGCGTGGCGGCGCGATCGACGTCACCGCGCCACTGCCGCCGCATATGCAGCAATCCTGGAACCTGCTCGGGCATGACGCCAAGCGCTACGATCCGATTGAGGAAGCGCCAGAAACGTGAGTGGTGGTCTAAGCCTGATATTCGGTATTGCACTCGCGATGGCCGTCAACGTCGTCGCGCAAGCTCGCGATTTCGAGATGGGCGGCGACAGCCCCTATCGTTATGCGACGGCGGCACCGGATTCCAACGCAGCCATTCATCATGCCGCGGCGGGCTCGTCCCGCACGCGGCGCGTGACATCGCATCGGGCGGCAAAGCCTCTCGCCAAGCGATGACCGGCGAGAGCTGGACGATGGCTTGCCCATTCATTCGGCTTGACAGGCAACCAAATGGTTGCATATTGTCGTCATGGATGCGGTGTTCAAGGCGCTGGCCGACGCGAGCAGGCGGGAACTGCTCGACCGGTTGCGCGCGGAGAACGGCCAAACGCTCGGCGAGCTTTGCGCGCGTCTCGCTATGACGCGGCAGGCGGTGAGCAAGCATCTGGCCTTGCTGGAAGAGGCCAACCTGGTCGCGACCGTGCGCCGCGGCCGCGAGAAGCTGCACTACCTTAATCCGGTGCCGATCCATGAGATCGCCGAGCGCTGGATCGGGAAATTCGAACGCTCACGCCTGCAGGCGCTGAGCGACATGAAGCAAGCGTTGGAGACGGGTGATGAGTGACAAGCCGAAATTCGTTTATGTGATCTATATCGCCTCGACCCCGGACAAGGTGTTCAAGGCACTCACCGACCCCAAGCAATCCGCGCGCTATTGGTTCGGCTACGAGGTGACGTCGGACTGGAAGGTCGGCGCCGAGTTTGCGCTGGTGAAGGACGGTAGGCGTTGGGACACCGGCACGGTGTTGGAATACGATCCGCCGCACCGGCTGTCGTACAGCTTTCACCCGGAACATGACGGCCTGGAGAACGAAAAGCCGTCACGCGTCGCCTTCGATCTCGAGGAGATCAACAGCCAGGTGAAGTTGACCATGACCCATGACGATTTCGAAGCGGGCAGCCAGGTGTTCCCGAAGGTCCAGGCCGGCTGGCCCTCGATCTTGTCGTCGCTCAAGAGCCTGCTGGAAACCGGCAAGGAATTGCCGCCGTTCTGGCGCGGCGACTACGACAAGAAATAAGCTGGAGTGTCATGCCCGAGTTCAAGCCGCGAACGGTCTACGTGACCTATATCGCCGCCACGCCCGAGACGGTGTGGCAGGCGCTGACCTCGTCGGAATTCACCCGAAAATACTTTTGGGATCGCGATATCGAGCTTGAGCCCAAGCTCGGCGGCGCGTTCGCGCTGAAACTGCCTGATGGCCGCGTCAATGTGCGAGGCAAGGTCATCGCCTGGGATCCGCCGCGCAAGCTGTCGGTCACTTGGCAGGTCGAGTGGCCCGAGGAATTCCGCAAGCTGCCCGAATGCGTCGTCACCTACGAGATCGCGCAAGCCGGCGACGCGGTGCGCCTGATCATGACGGAATCCCATTCTTGGAATATTCCGGAGGCGATCCTGTCCGGCGGCCGCATGGGCTGGCCAGCGATCCTGTCGAGCCTGAAGAGTCTATTGGAGACCGGCAAGCCGCTGGCGATCCAGATGGAGCCGCCGCGCGAGATGATCGAGGCGATCAAAAAACTTTAGCGCTCAACGCAAGCCGGCGTTGATCTTCTCCAGCGCCGCGGTGCCCGGACACAGCTCCTTCTCGCCGAGCGTATTGAGCGGCGCAGCCACGGTGTTGAGGTGGCTGTGCAGATCCTCGGCTTCCGCGTCGACATAGAGCAGCCCGGTCACCACCTGGCCTTTGGCGGCGTGCTTCTGCAGGAACGCCATCGCCGCCAGCCGGTCGTGCACGTCGTAATCGGCATCGACCTTGCGCAGTGCCAGCTTGGTGCCGTCGTGCTGCTCGACCACCTGCACCGTGCCGGGCGCATAGTCGACCGTGATCGGCGCGCGGCCGGAGATGACGTCGAGCCGGTTCACCGCCTCGTTGTGCTCGCGCACGTAATCAAAGCTCTTGGTCGAGCCGGTGTGATTGTTGAAGGCGACGCAAGGCGAGATCACGTCGATGAAGGAGGCGCCGTTGTGCTTGATCGCCGCTTCGATCAGCGGCACCAGCTGGGTCTTGTCGCCCGAAAAACTGCGCGCCACGAAGCTGGCGCCGAGTTGCAGCGCGATGCCGACGAGGTCGATGGCGCTGTCGTTATTGGTCACGCCGCGCTTGGATTTCGAGCCGCGGTCGGCGGTCGCCGAGAACTGACCTTTGGTCAGGCCGTACACGCCGTTGTTCTCGACGATGTAGGTCATGTTCACGCCGCGGCGGATCGAATGGGCGAACTGGCCAAAACCGATCGAGGCCGAGTCGCCGTCGCCGGACACGCCGAGATAGATCAGGTCGCGATTGGCGAGGTTGGCGCCGGTCAGCACCGACGGCATGCGGCCGTGCACCGAATTGAAGCCGTGCGAATTGCCGAGGAAATAATCCGGCGTCTTCGACGAGCAGCCGATGCCGGAAATCTTTGCCACCCGGTGCGGCTCGATGGAGAGCTTGAAGCAGGCCTCGATGATGGCGCTGGTGATCGAATCGTGGCCGCAGCCGGCGCACAGCGTCGAGACCTTGCCCTCGTAGTCGCGGTGCGTATAGCCGAGATCGTTCTTCGGCAGATCGGGATGGTGGAATTTCGGCTTGACGACGTAGGTCATGGAAGCGCCAATCTTGGTTGTTCCGTCTGCGATATGACGACAGAGGACAGACGACGGACGACAGAAGGAATCTTGTCCTTCATCTGTCGTCCGTCGTCTGTCTTCCGTAGTCCGATCACGACACGACTTTCCTCAACGGAGTGACTTTAAGCTGATCCAAGTGATCGCCGATGGCCTTGGCGATGAAGCGCGCCGTGATCGGCGTGCCGTCGTAATGCACGATCGGAACCAGCCGCACCGGATCGATGCTGAGCTCGTTGACGATCAGCGAGCGCAGCTGGCTGTCACGGTTCTGCTCGACGACATAGATGAAGTCGTGCTCGGCGATAAAACTCGGCACGCTGGAATGGAACGGAAAGGCGCGCAGCCGCAGCCGATCGAGTTGGTGGCCGCGCGCTTCGAGCACGCCGATCGCCTCGTCCATGGCCGGCGAGGTCGAGCCGAAATAGATCACGCCGTATTTCGTCGGCTTGCCGGCATTAGCCTGCAGCGGGCGCGGCACCAAATCCTTGGCGGTCTCGAACTTGCGCAACAGCCGCTGCATGTTGTCCTGGTACGCCGGGCCTTCCTCGGTGTAGCGCGCGTAACGGTCGCGCGACGTGCCGCGGGTGAAGAACGATCCCTTGGTCGCGTGGGTGCCCGGATAGGTACGGAACGGGATGCCGTCGCCGTCGACGTCGAGATAGCGGCCGAAATCGCGGCCATCGTCGAGCATGGCGGCGGTCATGATCTTGCCGCGGTCGTAAAGCTTTGCGTCGTCCCACTTCAGCGGCCGGGACAGCCGGTGATTCATGCCGATGTCGAGATCGAGCATGAGGAAGATCGTGGTTTGCAGCCGGTCGGCGAGATCGAACGCCTGCGCCGCCATCTCGAAGGCTTCCGCCGGATCCTCGGGGAACAGCAGCACGTGCTTGGTGTCGCCGTGGGAAGCGTAAGCCGCGCTGATGATGTCGCATTGCTGGGTGCGCGTCGGCATGCCGGTTGAGGGGCCGGCGCGCTGCACGTCCATGATCACGGCGGGGATTTCGGCGAAATAGGATAGCCCGATGAACTCCTGCATCAGCGAGATGCCGGGGCCGGAGGTCGCGGTGAAGGCACGGGCGCCATTCCAGGCGGCGCCGATGACGATGCCGATCGAGGCTAGCTCGTCCTCGCCCTGGACGATGGCGTATTTCGCCTTCTTGGTTTCCGGGTCGTGGCGCAGCCGCTTGCAATGGCTGGTGAAGGCGTCGGCCAAGGAAGAAGACGGCGTGATCGGATACCAGGCGCAGACCGTCGCCCCGCCATAGACCGCGCCCAGCGCCGCCGCTGAATTGCCTTCGATAAAAATGCGGTCGCCGACCTTGTCGGCCTTCTGCACCCGCAGTCCGATCGGGCATTTCAGGTTGGTCAGCGCATAGTCGCGGCCGAGATGCAGCGCATGCACGTTCGAGGACAGAAGCTTTTCCTTGCCCTTGTACTGCTCAGCGATGAGACCTTCGATGACCTTCGGGTCGATGTCGAGGAGCGCGGAGAGTGCGCCGAGATAGATGATGTTCTTGAACAGCTGGCGCTGGCGCGGATCCGTATAGGTCGAGTTGGTGATGGCGGTGAGCGGCACGCCGATGACCGAAATGTCGTCGCGGAATTTCGACTTCGGCATCGGCTTGGTCGAATCGTAGAGCAGATAACCGCCGGGCTCGATGGACGCCACATCCTTGTCCCAGGTCTGCGGGTTCATCGCCACCATCATGTCGGTGCCGCCCCGGGCGCCGAGATGGCCGGCTTCGGAGACGCGCACCTCGTACCAGGTCGGCAGGCCCTGGATGTTCGATGGAAAGATATTGCGCGGCGACACCGGCACGCCCATGCGCAGGATGGCACGGGCGAACAGCTCGTTGGCGCTGGCCGAACCCGAGCCGTTGACGTTGGCGAAACGGACGACGAAGTCGTTTACGCTGCTGATTGGGTTCGTTGCTGGCATGCTTGTTCCGCGTGAGTCATGTCGATGAGATATTTCTGCATGTCCCAGGCGCCGGTGGGACAGCGCTCGGCACATAGCCCGCAGTGCAGGCAGACGTCCTCGTCCTTCACCATGACGCGGCCGGTTTTCAGGTTGTTGGCGACATAAAGGTCTTGAGTGAGGTTCTTGGCCGGCGCCTGCAACCGCGCGCGCAGGTCGGCTTCTTCGCCGTTGGCGGTGAAGGTGATGCAGTCCATCGGGCAGATGTCGACGCAGGCGTCGCACTCGATGCAGAGCTGGCCGGTGAAGACGGTCTGGATATCGCAATTGAGGCAGCGCTCGGATTCCTTCAGCGCCAGTTCGAGATCGTAGCCAAGCTCGACTTCGGCCTTGATGTCGCGCAGCGCCACCACCTTCTCGCGATGCGGCACCTTATAGCGCTTATCGGGCGCGATCTCGTTGTCGTAGGACCACTCGTGGATGCCCATCTTCTGGCTCGACACCGCGATCTGCGGCGGCGGGCGGACATTGACATCCTCGCCGCGGCAGAAGCGGTCGATCGAGATCGCGGCCTCGTGGCCGTGCGCCACCGCCCAGATGATGTTCTTCGGTCCGAACGCGGCGTCGCCGCCGAAGAACACTTTTGGATTGGTCGAGGCCATGGTCGTGGGATCGACCTTCGGCATATTCCACTTGTCGAACTCGATGCCGCAATCGCGCTCGATCCAGGGGAAGGAATTCTCCTGCCCGACGGCGACCAGTACGTCGTCGCAGGGAAAATGTTCATCCGGCTCGCCGGTCGGAACGAGATCGCGGCGGCCTTTGGCGTCGCGCACCGCCTTGACCTTCTCGAACACGACGCCGGTCAGCTTGCCGTTGTCGTGGGTGAATTCCTTCGGCACCAGGAAATTGAAGATCGGAATATCCTCGTGCATGGCGTCCTCCTTTTCCCAGGGGGACGCCTTCATTTCCTCGAAGCCGGAGCGAACGATCACCTTGACGTCCTCACCGCCGAGCCGGCGCGAGGAGCGGCAGCAATCCATCGCGGTATTGCCGCCGCCAAGCACAATGACGCGCTTGCCGATCTTGTCGATGTGACCGAACGAGACGCTGGACAGCCAGTCGATGCCGATATGGATGTTCTTGACCGCTTCCTTGCGGCCCGGGATATCGAGATCGCGGCCGCGCGGCGCGCCGCAGCCGACGAAGACGGCGTCAAAATCTTCCGCCAGCAGCGCCTTCAGGCTGTCGATGCGCTTTGAGCCGATGAACTCGATGCCGATATCGAGGATGTAATTGCATTCCTCGTCGATGACGCTTTCCGGCAGACGGAATTTCGGAATTTGCGTGCGCATCATGCCGCCGGATTTCGGATCCTGGTCGAACACGACGCATTGGTAGCCCATCGGGGCCAAGTCCCGCGCTACCGCGAGCGAGGCCGGGCCGCCGCCCACGAGCGCGATGCGCTTGCCGTTCTTGATCTTGGGCGCCTTGGGCAGGCGGTCTTTGATGTCGTCCTTGAAGTCGGCGGCGACGCGCTTGAGCCGGCAGATCGCCACCGGTTCTTTCTCAACACGGCCGCGGCGGCAGGCCGGTTCGCAGGGCCGATCGCAGGTGCGGCCTAAAATCCCCGGGAATACGTTGGAGTCCCAGTTGATCATGTAGGCGTCGCTGTAGCGGCCCGCGGCGATCAGACGAATGTATTCGGGCACCGGCGTGTGCGCCGGGCAGGCCCATTGGCAATCCACGACTTTGTGGAAGTAATCCGGGACCGAAATGTCGGTTGGTTTCATCTATTCCTCTTGCCCGCAGCACCCGCTCTTACAGGCGGTAAGCACGCTGCTGCGTGGATCAGGCCCTCTTCGACCGCCCCGTAGTCGATTCCGGCGCGGGATACTAGTCGAGGGGGGTGCGGATTACTACCGCTTCTGCTTGTTATAACAAGGTTTTGTGGCTTCCGATCCTTAACAAGCGCGACTGAATGGCGCTCCTGCACGGTCCCTGGATAGCGCCGCGAAAGATGCTCCTATCTGCGATCTAACTCATTGAGAATATGGACTAAATTGTGTCACACCTCGACTTGTGCATTGGCCCCTGTCATGGTTTGACGGCCTATGCGCGAACTGTTCGAGAATACGCCGCCTGACGATCCCATTGAGGCGACACGCCGCAGCATGCGGACCGCGCTGTCGCGCCGTTTCTACGCGACGGCGGCCACCGCGGCGGTGGCGGAGGGCTATGCCGTGCGACTCGACGACAAACCGGTGCGCACGCCGGCGCGCCGGGTGCTGGCGGCGCCGACGCACGCGCTCGCCGAGGCCATCGCCGCGGAATGGCAAGCCCAAAAGGACGTCATCGATCCGGCCAAGATGCCGCTGACGCGCCTTGCCAACGCGATCATCGACGGCGTCGCCGATACGCCGCAGCCGGTCGCGGACGAGATCGCCAAGTATCTGGCGTCCGATCTCTTGTTTTACCGCGCCGGCTCGCCGCCGGGGCTGGTCGAGCGCCAGGCGCGCCATTGGGATCCGATCCTCGACTGGGCGCGGCAGGCGCTCGGCGCCGATTTCAAGCTGGGCGAGGGGGTCGTCTATGTGGCGCAGCCGGAAGCCTCGCTTGCCGCTGCGCGCGCCGCCATCCCGCTCGAACCGTGGCCGCTCGGCGCCGTGCACGTCGTGACGACACTCACCGGCTCGGCGCTGCTCGCGCTCGCCATGGCGCGCGGCGCGCTTTCAGCCGACGCCGCCTGGCAGGCGGCGCATGTCGATGAGGATTGGAACACGGCGCAATGGGGCCGCGACGAGATGGCGATGGCGCGCCGGGAATTCCGTCTCGCCGAATTTCAAGCGGCGGCGACGGTGCTGGCTTGTAGCCGGTAGCCCGGTTTGAGCGCAGCGAAACCCGGGGAGTGATTGGCCGTTCCATCGCCGCTCCCGGATTTCGCTACGCTCAATCCGGGCTACCACTTATCGATACAATTTTAGGGAATGCCCCGCGCCAATTTTAGAAAATTTGCGCCATCCTCCTCCGATCGTGCCTCGCCAAAACCCCGGTTTTCCGGACTTTCTGGGTTTCTAGACTTGACGAGGCATCGATTGGAGGCCGCCATGGTCGATTTCTGGGCCAATTGGATCGAGGCCGTTCGCTTCAGCTGCGAGGCGCAAGGCGTGATCTCGGCGCGGCTGATGCTGTTTGCTTGCGGCGCACCGAATGCGGGGGTCGAAGCCGAGCGTATGATCTCTGAAAAAATCGTTACCTTCTCCGCCGCCCATGACGCCGCCGAACGGGCGCTGGCCGAAGGACTCGGCATCTACGCTGCCGCCGAGCGGGCCTACCAGCCGCTGCGGCGCTGCGTAAGCGCCAATTCCAGCCGGCTCGGCCTGGAGCTGCACTGAAATCTGCCGGATAGGCTGGGCGAGGCCGAGCCCAAGCCCGCTTGATGCAGAAAAGTCACACCCAGCCGGAATCGTTATGGCGTTGTGTGTCTTTGCTTGCTTGCCCGAATTTCGCCTTTAGTAATCGATCCTAGGTGGGAAATCCCGTTCCGACGGACTACCGATGGGTGCGACGATCGATCATCAGGAAGCGGGCGCCGGATCAGCCGACGAGCTGAAGGGGCTCGATATCCTATTGGTCGAAGACTCACGCGATGTCGGCCAAGCGGTGAAGATGCTGCTTGAGCTGTGCGGAGCGCGCGTGGACGGGCCGGCGGTAAACACCGCCGAGGCCGAGAGCTTGTTCGCCGCGCACCGGCCCGACGTCGCGCTGGTCGACTTCCATCTGCGGGGCGGCGAAGAGTCGTCCGGCTTGATTACGCGGCTGCGCCAGCAGGGGGTGCCCGTTATCGTGCTGTCCGGATCGTTCGGATTTGGCCCGGTGCCGTCGGTCGAAGGCGCGACCTTCCTGGAGAAGCCGGTCGCCGAAGCGGATCTGCTCGCCCATTTGAGCCCGCTCATTGCCAAAAAAGCGGCCCAGTAAGCGACTGCCAGAATACCAATATAAATCAGCCGCCGGTCACGCTCATGTGGCGCGCCAGCGCCGGCCGTCGGTGCCGGCGATCGATGACGAAGTCGTGGCCCTTGGGCTTGCGCGAAATTGCCTCGTCCATTGCGGCAAACAACAAATCGTCGCTTTCGGAGGCGCGTAGCGGCTTGCGCAGATCGGCGGCGTCCTCCTGGCCGAGGCACATATAGAGCGTGCCGGTGCAGGTGACGCGCACGCGATTGCACGATTCGCAGAAATTGTGCGTCATCGGCGTGATGAAGCCGAGGAGCCCGCCGGTCTCGGCGACACGGACATAGCGCGCCGGCCCGCCGGTGCGGTAGTCGATATCGGCGAGTGAAAAGCGTTCCGAAAGCCGCGCGCGCGCGATCGAGAGCGGCAGATATTGCTCAAGCCGGCCTTCGCCGATCTCGCCGAGCGGCATCACTTCGATCAGCGTCAAATCCATGCCGCGGCCGTGCGCCCATTCGATCAGGTTTGGGAATTCGTCGTCGTTGACGCCTTTGAGCGCGACCGCGTTGATCTTGATCTTCAGGCCTGCGGCAAGCGCCGCGTCGATGCCGGCCAGCACCTGATCCAGGGAACCCCAGCGCGTGATGGCGCGGAATTTCTCCGGATCGAGCGTATCGAGCGAGACGTTGAGACGCCGCACGCCGGCGGCCTTGATCTCGGCGGCGTATTTGGCCAGTTGCGAGCCGTTGGTGGTCAGCGTCAGTTCGTCGAGAGCGCCGGAGTGTAGGTGACGCGACAGCGAGTTGACGAGGGTCATGATGCCGCGCCGGACCAGCGGCTCGCCGCCGGTGAGGCGAAGCTTGCGGACGCCGCGCGCGATGAAGGCCGAGCACAGCCGGTCGAGCTCTTCCAGCGTCAAAACGTCGGCCTTGGGCAGGAAGGCCATGTTCTCGGACATGCAGTAGACGCAGCGGAAATCGCAGCGGTCGGTGACCGAGACGCGCAAATACGTGATGTCGCGGCCGAACGGATCGACCAGCGACGGCCGCCCGGCGGCACCGTCAAACTTCCGCGCCTCTGTACCGTTCATCGTCATTCGGTGCGCTTCCACGCGGCCCATCGGCACGCGTCGCTGCGGCATTTCTCCCACTACCAATGCCGGTATTCCACCAGCTTTAGATAATGAATAATTGTGCCGGATAAAGCCCTGACGGTCCAGGATATCTTGCCCCCGGAGGCGCTACCACAAGCTGCGCTGTCGCTAGCGCTGCGGCGGTGGCGGTGGGAACGGCGACCCACCAGCAGGCTGCTGCTGCGGCCGGGGCGGCGGCGCACCGGCCCGCGCCGCGGTCCGATGCGGCTTCGGTTTAGGCGCCAGCCTGTGCGGCGGCGGGGCCGGTTGCAGCACCACGGCGACCGGATTGGGTTGAATATCCGGCGGCGGGTTTTCGAACACGGAATGTTCCGGCATCCGGACGGTGACCTGGACCGTCTGCGGCAGGTAGCCGTTCTTGGCGAACGACACCGATTGGTTTTCCGGCGGCACCGTGAGCGAGCAGGGTGTCAGGCAGGTTTGACCTTGCGCCGTGCGCACATCGGCGCCCGGCGGATCGGATTCGAACTGCAAGGCGGTCGGCGGCGGCGGTGACGACTTGAACGACATCCAGTCGGGCAGGGAACTCGAGCACCCTGCCAGTGCGGTGGCCAAAGCGACAACGCTCGCTGTGACGATAAGGCGTACGCGCAACATGAATCCACCCGTCCTCATTCAAACCTAGGCCGGTCGGCCGTTTTGGTAAAGACCAATTGACGCAGCGCAAAATCGCGTTGCCGAAGCGCGGCGGCCGCGGGCGACGCGGTTCCAACATTTGGCGCTTGCCGCAGCTGGCCGATAAAACAAGGAATTAGAGACATTTAAGCGCGCGCCACCAAGCCGCCGACGCGGTGTCGTGGACGCCGGCCGTGGTCGATTCATTAAGGTTAATCAGCGCCGGCCTGCGGCCGCTCCGCCACGACACCCGCAATCGCTGCCGGCAATTCGCCGTACGAACTGATGATGCGGTCCGGCTGCAAGGTTGCGATCGGCACTTCGCTGTAGCCGAAGTCGACCGCGATCACCGGCACTTGGGCGGCACGCGCGGTGCGCACGTCGGTGCCGGAATCGCCGATCATGATCGCGTCTGCCGGCTCGCCGCCGGCGCGCAGGATGGTTTTGTACAAAATTTCCGGATGCGGCTTCATCACGCCGAACGTGTCTTGGCCGCAGATCGCGACGAAATACGGCGTCAGCTTCAGCGTCGTTAGGAGCCGCCGCGATAGCCATTCGAGCTTGTTGGTGCACACCGCCAGACGGTGGCCATCGGCAGACAGCCGGTCGAGCGTCGCCTCCAACTGCGGGAACGGCCGCGAGCGGTCGGCGATGTGTTCGGCATAGTGCTCGATATAGGCGGCGAACAGCCGGTCCATCTCCGCCTTGGTGGCGGGGCGTCCATCTTCGATAAGCGCCCGCTCGAGCATGCCGCGCGAGCCGCCGCCGATCAGCCGGCGGGCCGCGTCGAACGGCATGGCGGGGAGGCCTTCGCGCGCCAGGATCAGGTTGAGCGTGTCGATGAGGTCCGGCGCGGTATCGATCAGCGTGCCGTCGAGATCGAAGACGATGGTGAGCATGGCGCTTCGCCTAACCGGCCATCGGCCGCCGCGCAAGGCTTGAGGATCAAGGCTCTAGGATCGGGGGCGGAACGCGGCTAGATACCGGCACGCTGGATGGCGTTTTTGCTGGGGCCGGAGGCCCGTCACCTCATGGACGTCGAGGCTCAAAAGCGTGCCGCTGCCGCCCGCGCCGTCGAATTCGTGCGGCCGGGCATGCGGCTTGGGCTCGGCACCGGCTCGACCGCGAAGCACTTCGTCGACTTGCTCGGCGAGCGCGTGCGCGGCGGCCTCGACGTGGTGGCCGTCCCCACCTCGGAGGCAACCCGCGCCCAGGCCGAGCGGCTCGGCATAGCGCTGACTACGCTCGACGAGACGCCCGAGCTCGATTTGACCATCGATGGCGCCGACGAGATCGCGTCGGATTTGACCCTGATCAAGGGCGGCGGCGGCGCGCTGTTGCGCGAGAAGATCGTCGCTGCGGCTTCCGGCAGGATGCTGGTGATCGCCGACCAGTCGAAATGGGTCGCCATGCTCGGCCGCTTCCCGCTGCCGATCGAGATCGCGCCCTTTGGCGCGGCTGCGACCCGGCGCGCGGTCGAGGCCGCGACCGCCGCGGCCGGCTGCCCGGGTCCGGCGCCCATCCGCAAAACGGCAAACGGCCATGCTTTCGTCACGGATGGCGGGCACTGGCTGCTGGACGCCCAGTTGCAACGAATTGCCGACCCCAAAACCCTGGCGGCGCGGCTTTCTGCGGTCCCGGGGGTCATGGAACACGGCTTGTTCATCGGTCTGGCGGGGACTGCTATTGTCGCCGGTCCAGACGGGGTGCGCCTGATCGAGCGGCCCTAATCTTTAAAGCACGGAGGGAGTGCGCCTATGATTGCCCGTCTTTCACTGCGTCACGTCAGGTTGCGGAAAGCAGGTTTGGCTGCGCTGATCGCGCTGGCCGCGATCGGTCTCGTTGGGACGGCGAAGTCCCAAGGAGTGGCCCAGCCGCCGCAAGTCTCGCCAGCTCAGCTTGCGCTCGCCAAGCAGATCGTCGAGATCAAGGGCGTGAAAGCCATGTTCGCCCCGCTGGTCCGCGGCGTGGTCCAGAAGACCAAAGAGTCGGTCATGCAGACCAACATGATGTGGGCCAAGGACATCAACGACATCGCCGTCCAAATCGAGAAGGACTATCAGCCGCGCGGGCAAGAGATCGTGGACGCGACCGCGCGCTTTTACGCGAGCCATTTCACCGAGCCGGAACTCAAGCAGATCTTGGCCTTCTACCAATCGCCGGTCGGTCAGAAAATGCTGGTCGAGGAGCCGAAGGCGCTCGACGAAAGCATGGCCTATGCCGGCAGCTGGGGCGACAGTCTTTCCATCGAAGTCATGAGCAAGATACGCGCCGAAATGAAGAAGCGCGGACACGATATGTAGCATGTCGGATTTCGACGTCGACCTGTTCGTCATTGGCGGCGGCTCGGGCGGCGTGCGCGCCGCGCGCATTGCCGCGCAGCACGGCGCCCGCGTGATGCTGGCGGAGGAATATCGCCTCGGCGGCACCTGCGTGATCCGCGGCTGCGTGCCGAAAAAGCTTCTGGTCTATGCCGCGCGCTTCCACGGCGAATTCGAGGATGCCGCCGGCTTCGGCTGGACCGTGCCGCACGCCACGTTCGACTGGGCGACGCTGATCGCCAACAAGGACAAGGAGATCGCGCGGCTGGAGGCGGCCTATGGCTCGCTCCTGGCAAAATCCGGCGTCAAAGTCGTCAAGAACCGCGCCACGCTGGTCGATGCCCACACCGTGCAAGTGACGGACGGCGATCGCGTCAGGGCGGCGCATGTTTTGATCTCGACCGGCGGCGCGCCGAGTTTTGGCGATAAGATTCCCGGCATCGAGCACGCCATCTCGTCCAACGAGGCGTTCCATCTGCCGGAGTTGCCGCGCCGCGTGGTGATCCAGGGCGGCGGCTATATCGCGGTCGAATTCGCCGGCATTTTTGCCGGTCTCGGGGCGCATGTGACGCTGGTCTATCGCGGCGAAAATATTTTGCGCGGTTTTGACGACGACGTGCGCCACCACCTGCGCAAGGACATGGAGAAGCGCGGCATCAGGGTGGTCACCGGCTGCACCGTCTCGGCGATCGAACAGACCGGCACGCATTATTCGGTGCGGCTTTCCGGCGGCAACCACATTCCCGCCGACAAAGTGATGTTTGCCACCGGCCGGGTGCCGCACGTCGCCAAGCTGGGACTCAAAGAAGCCGGCGTCGAGATTGCGAAAAACGGCGGCATTGCCGTCGACGAATATTCGCGCACCACGGCGCCGAACGTTTATGCCGTCGGCGACGTGACCAACCGGATCAACCTGACGCCGGTCGCGATCCGCGAGGGCCATGCCTTCGCCGACACCGTGTTCGGCGGCAAGTCCACTATCGTCGACCACGCCAATGTGCCGACCGCGGTGTTCTCCGAGCCCGAGGTCGGCGCCGTCGGCCTCACCGAGACGCAAGCGCGCGCGCAACTCGCGCAAACCGACGTCTACAAATCGATGTTCCGGCCGCTCAAGGCGACGCTGTCGGGCCGCGACACCACGGTGCTGCTGAAACTGATCGTCGACGGTCAGACCGACCGGGTGGTCGGCTGTCACATCGTCGGAGAGGGCGCCGCCGAGATGGTGCAACTCGCCGCCGTCGCCATAAAAATGCGGGCCACCAAGGCCGATTTCGACGCCACCATGGCGCTGCATCCGACTATCGCCGAGGAGCTGGTCACGATGCGGACCAGAAGCGCGACCTACGCCCGGCAAGCCGCGGAATAGGTGGAAAAGTCAGGCTATCGCAGTGTACAGCGGCGCTGTATAAGAAGCGCAGAAAATGAAGGTCTGGCAGGCTCTTGAGGGCTGCGAGACATACAGCCACGCTGTAAAAAAGCGCCGGCACAAGCATTGACCGTCATCCTGAGGTGCGAGCGAAGCGAGCCTCGAAGGATGAGCGGCCCGGGCCGTCGCCCTTCGAGGGCCGCTTCGCGGCCACCTCAGGGTGACGGAACATGGAGACGGTGTGATGTCTACGCGTTTGAACACGGCGAAGTGGAGCCCGGAATCCTGGCGCTCCAAGCCGCGATTGCAGATGCCGGATTATCCGGACCAAAAGGCGCTCGGCGACGTCGAGGCGCAGTTGGCGACGTTTCCGCCGCTGGTTTTTGCCGGCGAGGCGCGCAACCTGAAAAAGGCGCTGGCGCAGGTTGCGGCCGGCGAGATGTTCTTGCTGCAGGGCGGCGATTGCGCGGAGAGCTTTGCCGAGCACGGCGCCAACAATATCCGCGATTTTTTCCGGCTGTTCTTGCAGATGGCGGTGGTGCTGACTTATGCCGCGGCCGAGCCCGTGGTGAAAGTCGGCCGCATCGCCGGCCAATTCGCCAAGCCGCGCACGTCGCCGACGGAAAAGCGTGGCGGCGTCGAGCTGCCGGTCTATCGCGGCGATATCATCAACGGCACCGAGTTTTCGCCCGAGTCGCGCACGCCCGATCCGCGCCGGCAATTGGAGGCGTATCGGCAATCGGCGGCGACGCTTAATCTGCTGCGCGCCTTCGCCACCGGCGGCTACGCCAATTTGTCGAATGCGCATCAATGGATGCTGAGTTTCGTCAAGGACTCCCCGCAATCCAAACGCTATCAGGAGCTCGCCGGCCACCTCACAGAGGCGCTCAATTTCATGCGCGCCTGCGGCATCGATCCGGAATCGCATCCGGAAATGCGCACGACCGATTTCTTCACCAGCCACGAGGCGCTGCTGCTCGGCTACGAGCAGGCGTTCACCCGCGTCGATTCGACGACCGGCGACTGGTACTGCACCTCGGGCCACATGGTGTGGATCGGCGATCGCACGCGCCAAGCCGATCACGCCCATGTCGAATATTGCCGCGGCATCAAGAATCCGCTCGGCCTGAAAACCGGGCCGTCGCAGAAGCCGGACGAGTTGTTGAAGATCATGGACATCCTCGATCCGGACAACGAGCCTGGGCGGCTGACCTTGATCTGCCGCGTCGGTGCCGACAAATCCGCCGATCTGTTGCCGCCCTTGGTGCGCGCGGTGAAGCGCGAGGGCCGCAACGTGGTGTGGTCGTGCGATCCGATGCACGGCAACACCATCACCTCGGTCACCGGCTACAAGACCCGGCCATTCGACCAGATCCTCAAAGAAACGCGGACGTTTTTTCAAGTTCATGCCGCCGAAGGCACCATCGCCGGCGGCGTGCATCTGGAAATGACCGGACAGAACGTCACCGAATGCACCGGCGGTGCCCGTGCCATCAGCGACGAGGATTTGAACGACCGCTATCACACGGTCTGCGATCCGCGACTCAATGCCGAGCAGTCGCTCGACCTCGCCTTCCTGCTCGCCGACCTGCTCAAATCGGAGCGTCAGGGCAAGCCGAAGCCGCTGCCGGCGGTGGCGGGGATGTAGCGGAAAGCGGAGGACAGATGACGGACGACAGACGACAGACGACAGATGACGGAAAGTAGAATACAGGCGAATGCGGCTATGTCTATCTTATCTGTCCTCTGTTGTCCGTCGTCCGTCATCTGTCTTCCGTCATCCGCTAAACCATGACCGAGCGCCCCGCCGATCGTCTTGCCATTGCCGTTGCGCAGCTCAACCCGATCGTGGGCGACGTCTCGGGCAATCTTGAGCGCGCCCGCGCCGCGCGGGCGCTCGCCGCCAAAGACCACGCCGACATCGTCGCTTTTTCCGAGCTGTTCATCGCCGGCTATCCTCCCGAGGATTTGGTGCTCAAACCGGCATTCCAGGCCGCGTGCCGCGCAGCCGTAGAGACGCTGGCGCGCGAGACCGGCGACGGCGGCCCGGCGGTGCTCATCGGCACGCCCTGGGTCGAGGACGGCAAGCTTTACAATGCCTATGCGCTGCTCGCCGGCGGACGGATCGAGACCGTCCGTTTCAAGGTCAACCTGCCGAACTATGGCGTGTTCGACGAGAAACGCGTCTTCGCACCGGGACCAGTGCCCGGCCCCGTAAGCTTCCGCGGCGTGCGGGTCGGCCTGCCGGTTTGCGAGGATACCTGGACCGATTGGGGCGACTACGAGAACGTGGTCGAGACCCTGGCCGAAAGCGGCGGCGAAATCCTCATCGTGCCGAACGGCTCGCCGTACTGGCACAACAAGAGTGACGTCCGCCTCAATGTCGCGGTGGCCCGCGTCACCGAGTCAGGCCTGCCGCTCGTCTACATCAATCAGGTCGGCGGCCAGGACGAACTGGTATTCGACGGCGCTTCCTTCGCGCTCAACGCCGACCGCTCGATCGCCTTTCATTTGCCGGCGTTCCGCGAAACCGTGGTGACGACGCAATGGTCGCGCACCGGCGGGACGTGGCGCTGCACGCAAGGGCCGCTTGCCCCGGGCGAAGATGCCGAGCAGGCCGATTACACCGCCTGCGTGCTCGGACTGCGCGACTATGTCGACAAGAACCGCTTCAAGGGCGTCGTGCTCGGCCTGTCCGGCGGCATCGATTCGGCGCTGTGCGCGGCAATGGCGACCGATGCGCTCGGCGCCGACCGGGTGCGTTGCGTGATGCTGCCGTACCGTTACACGTCCAAAGATTCGCTGACCGATGCCGCGGCGATCGCAAAAACACTCGGCGTGAATTACGCGATCGTTCCAATCGAGAGCGCGGTGGCGGGGCTCGAAGCGGCGCTCGCCGGCGTCTTTGCCGGCGCGCCGCGCGACGTCACCGAGGAGAATTTGCAAGCCCGCGCCCGCGGCACCATCCTGATGGCGATCTCCAACAAATTCGGCGCCATGGTGGTGACCACCGGCAACAAGTCGGAAATGTCGGTCGGCTATGCCACGCTCTACGGCGACATGAACGGCGGCTTCAATCCGATCAAGGACCTCTACAAGACCGAGGTTTTCCGCTTGGCGCGGCTGCGCAACCGCTGGAAGCCGGAGGATGCGCGCGGGCCGAGCGGGGCGGTCATTCCGGAGAACGTCATCACGCGTGCGCCGAGCGCGGAGTTGCGCGAAAACCAGACCGACCAGGATACGCTGCCGCCCTACGACATCCTCGATCAGATTCTGGAACGCCTCGTCGAACGCGAGGAGCCGACCGCAACCATCGTCGCCGCCGGCTTCGACCGCGACACCGTGATGAAGGTGGAGCGCATGCTCTATCTCGCCGAATACAAGCGTCGCCAGGCGGCGCCGGGCGTGAAGGTGACGCTGAAGAATTTCGGTCGCGACCGCCGCTATCCGATCGTCAATCGGTTTCACGACTCAGGCCAGGCCTTGCCGGAGCCCGACCGCACCCTGGTCAACAGCGCGGCAATAGCGAAAGCGGGCGCGGCGGATTTCTGATCGTTCCTACCGCGACACGAACGGCGGGCCGACCGTCCGCACGGCTTTCTTCGCAGGATCGGTGCTGCTTGCGGGCTGCACGGATGCCGGTGCCGGCGCAGGTGTTGTTGCAGCAGGTGTTGTTACAGGTGTCGTGGTGCCGGCGGCCGGCTGAGCGACGGCTGGAGCCGGCGCGCCTTTGACCGGCTTGGGTTGCGGCGCCTGCGACAGCGTCTTCGCGGTCTGGTCGGTGACGACGATGTCGCCGCCTTGCAGGGTCGTGGAGTCGTCGGCGTCCTTGAGCGCGTCGCCCCAGCTCTGCCCCGGCTTGCGGCACGAGCAGGCCGCCGTGAACTCCTTGCGATAATGGAATGCGTTCGGCAGCGCCGTATAAAGCTGGCCGCCCGACGACACTGCCTGCCCGATGTCCTCGCCCGGATTGTGAAAGCTGTAGAGCGCGACTTCGGCCGCGGGGCACAGCCGCTGGCATGAGCGCTCGTCGTCGGCAAAGCGGCTCGACACCGTCGAGTACGAGATCGGGAAATAGTAGCCGTCGCAGGTGCGCACGCAGACCGTGCGAAAGGTGCCAGCCGGCAAGCCGTCGCCGCCGGGATTGAGAAGGGTGCCGCCGCCGCTGCCGCCTCCGCCGCCGAACAATCTGTCGAAGAAACCCGTGGGTCCCGCCTCGTTGGCGGCGGCGGTGTATTGCGCGCCGCAATTGTTCTGCGCCAGTTGCCCGATCAGCGCGCGGCGCTGGCTGTCCTGGCTGCCGGTGCCGCTCTTGAGCTGCTCAAGATCGGTGGTGGCGCGGTCGAGGTTGCCGCGCATCTGCTGGACCTGCGAGTTGATCGGCCCACATTGCGGCACCAGGCTCGAGAACAGCGACAGGAAGCCTTGGCCCTCGCAGCCCTGCTTGTGCGCTTGCGCCAGCGTGCGGTCGAGGTCGGCCTGCTGCTTGGCGACGGCGTCTTCGGCGCGCTTGACCTGGTCGGCGCGGGTCGGATCGGTCGAGCCCGAGTTGATGGCGGCGAGCTGGCTTTCCAGCCGCACGCAGGCCGGGTTCGACGCCGGCTGGTTCGGCGCGCCCTGGGCGGCCGCGGAAGCGGCAAGCGCCACCACGCCGAGCGTGGTGTGGCCAAGACTGCGTAGCAATCTAGTGAACATGGACCCCGTCACCCGCCCCCGAGTGGGGCGGATCAAGCCCCGCAATGGTGACTAAAGTGTGGATTATACCTTTCCCCTCCCCCTTGTGGGGAGGGGTAGGGGTGGGGGTCGAGAGGTTGCGCGTCGTCGTTGACGGAAGCGCGTCACCTCCCGACCCCCCACCCAACCCTCCCCCACAAGGGGGGAGGGCTATTTGATTACTCCGCATCCGGCTGGTTCTCGGGCCGGGCCCGGTCGAAAGCGGGCAGCGCGGCGCAGGCGGCATCGACGGCGACGATTTTGGCAAACTTTTCCAGCGGGACCTTCAGCCGCCGCGCATTGTAGACCTGCGGCACCAGGCACAGGTCGGCGATCGTCACCTGCTTGCCGCAAGCGTATGGCCCAGGCCCGATCAGCGCTTCGAGCGCCTCGAAGCCCGACAAGACCCAATGATGATACCAGGCATCGATCGCGCTCTGCTCCTGGTGCAGCTCGTGCTTCAGGTAGCGCAGCGGACTGGTATTGTTGAGCGGATGGGTGTCGCAGGCGATGAGGTCGGCCAGCGCGCGCGCTTTGGCGCGTGCGACCGGATCCTTGGGCAACAGCGGCGGCTCGGGCTGCGTCTCATCCAGATATTCGATGATGGCGAGCGATTGGATCAGCGTATCGCCGCCCGGCGTGACCAGTGTCGGCACGCGCATCTGCGGATTGACGGCGCGGAATTCCGGCCGCTTGTTGTGGCCGCCGTCCTTGATCAGGTGAATCGACGCCGTCTCGTAGGCGATGCCTTTGAGATTGAGCGCGATGCGTACGCGATACGCCGCTGACGAGCGGAAGTAGGAATAAAGTTTCACAGGTCCTCCAAATCGTCGTTGTCCAAATCGCCGGTCTCATTCGCCGACTCGGCAACCAGTTCCGCGGACCGCTCGGTGAGCTGCTTGAGCGCGCGATTGAACGCTTCGCGGTCGGCGGGCGTCAGGATTTCCGTAAGCCTTTTGGTAAAGTCGAGCGCGTGCGGCGCCACTTCCTCGTACATCGTCCGTCCCGCCGCGGTGAGCGAGAGAAAAGATTCGCGCATGTCGGCGCGGTTGGCGCGCCGCACCAGAAGCTTGCGCTCTTCCATGAGCGCGACCGCGCGCGAGACCTTGGTCTTGTGCATATGGGTGTGGGCGCCGATCGCCTTGCCGGTCATGACGCCGTATTGGCCGAGCGTCACCAGCACCCGCCATTCCGGCACGCCGATGCCGTAGCGCCGCGCATAGACCCGCGACAGCGCCAGCGAGACCAGGCTCGCCACCACGTTGAGCTGGTAGGGCAGGAATTTTTCGAGTTTTAGCGGCGCCTGCTCGGACGCGAGCGAACCGGTATCGGCCGCCTCCTCGATCTGGTCTCTACCCGCGCGTTGAGGATTCATCGCGCGAAGATGGACGAACTTGCCCGCCCACGCAACCGACATTGGGCACGTTCCCAACCGTCGCCGATGAATACAAAAGCTCCTGCGGTGTTGGTATCGGTGATAGGCTACGGAATGGAGCCGCCCGCACGAGGTGGCCTAAAAACGGGGAGGGGGCAAACGTCATGCAGAAACTCGAGGGTTACGACGATCTCGCATTGCTCGTCGGGCGGCTGTTCTATTCATCGCTGTTTTGGCTGTACGGCTACTTCAAACTGACAGGCTATGCCGGCACAGTCGCTTACATGAACAAACAGGGCTTGCCTGTCCCAGCGCTGTTCGCCGTGCTTGCGATCATCTTTGAACTTGGCGGCGGAATTCTGATGCTTGTCGGCTATCAGACTCGCCTGGTGGCGCTTAGCCTTGCGGTTTACGTTGTTGTTGCCGCATTGATCGCCCACACCCACTGGGCCGACGGAAACCAGATGTCCCATTTCTTTAAGAACATGGGGATCGTCGGCGGCTCGCTCGCCTTTTTCGTGGCCGGTGCCGGCGCTTATTCGCTGGATCGGCGCAAAGCCTGAGGCACGTGGCCGAAGCTTAGCCGGCCACGAGACGTCGGAACGATTTTCTCGGGTAACGGCTAGCGCGTGCAGACGATCGCGACGAAGTTGTCGCACGTTCCGCCGCTGCATGAGCCCGGGCCGCTGGCCGGAATGGCGCCGGTGATGTCGTCGCGGTCGACCTTGCTGAATGACTGTGCTTGCGCATAGTCGCGCGACTTGCAGTACGAATTCGCAACCGCGGTGCCGCATTCCGCGCCGGAGGCGAGACAGCGGTCGACGCCGTAGCCGTCGGCATTGTTGGCGATGATGAAGATGCGCTTTTCCGCTTGTGCTGAAGCCGCGCCGAATAGCACGGCGGTTAGCGCTGCGGCGGCGATCACGAAACGCATAAAATCCCCCCAAACGGGCCAAAACGCCCGCGAATTCGGGTCCCAGCACGGACAATGCGACGGCCGGGTTAAGCTTGCGTTAACTGAGCGCTGGCGCGCGGAGCCGGCCGGAGGTGCCTTGACGCAAAACCCGTCCTCGACCATTGTGCCGGCCATGAACGGCCTCATCTGCGGCATCTGCCCGGAGATTATGAGCTAGCGACAACGCTGGCTGCGGCCGTCTTTTCTCATCATCGAGACCGACAGACGCCCGGCCAGCAGGCTGCAGGCGTATAATGCGATTCGATGCGATGGACCTGAAACTCTACGATACGCTCACGCGCGAAAAGCGCGTTTTCAAGCCGCTCGATCCGGCCAATGTTCGCATGTATGTGTGCGGGCCGACGGTCTACGATTTTGCCCATATCGGCAATGCGCGGCCGGTGATCGTGTTCGACGTGCTGTTCCGCCTGCTCCGCCACATCTACGGCGCCGATCACGTCACCTATGTGCGCAACATCACCGACGTTGACGACAAGATCAACGCGCGCGCGGCGGAGGAATATCCGGACCTGCCGCTGAACGAAGCGATCCGCAAGGTCACCGAAAAAACCGACCGGCAATTCCATGAGGATGTCGCAGCGCTCGGCTGCCTGCCGCCGAGCATGGAGCCGCGCGCCACCGAGCACATCGCCGAAATGCGCACGCTGATCGATCGGCTGGTGGCATCCGGCAACGCCTATGTCGCCGAAGACAACGTGCTGTTCAGCGTGCCGTCGATGCCGGATTACGGCCGGCTGTCGAAACGGCCGCTCGACGAGATGATCGCCGGCGCCCGCATCGAGGTCGCGCCCTACAAACGCGACGCCATGGATTTCGTGCTGTGGAAGCCGTCGAAGCTCGGCGAGCCGTCCTGGCCATCGCCGGCCGGCATCAAGACGCCGGGCCGGCCCGGCTGGCACATCGAATGCTCGGCCATGTCATGGAAGCATCTCGGCGAGACGTTCGACATCCACGGCGGCGGCATCGATCTCGTCTTCCCGCACCACGAAAACGAAATCGCCCAATCGCGCTGCGCCTTCCACACGCCGGTGATGGCGAATTACTGGATGCACAACGGTTTCCTTCAGGTCGAAGGCGAAAAAATGTCGAAGTCGCTCGGCAACTTCGTGACGATTCATGAGTTGCTGAAAGACTGGCCAGGTGAGGTGGTGCGCCTGAATATGCTGCATACGCATTATCGACAGCCCATAGATTGGACTCTTAAAGGGTTGGAGCAGTGCCAGAGACTATTGGACAATTGGTACCACGTTGTTGGGGACTCGGAACTGACACAAGACTCTGTGCCAGACGCAGAAGTGCTAAATTCGCTTAGCGACGATTTGAACACTCCCAACGTGATTACCCGTCTGCATGCTCTTGTAAGCGAAATTCGGACAAATGCATCTGGCTATCCCGCGATCAAACTGAAGCGGTCGCTGAAGGCCTCAGGCGTGCTCTTGGGAATCCTTGGACGGTCCGAACGAGAATATTTGAAAGATCACCCCCGCAGAGTTCTGCTTGACGAATCCAAAATTAATCGACTGGTCGAAGCCAGGACGCATGCGCGAGCGACAAAGCAATTCGCTGCAGCCGACAGTATACGTGACGAGCTTGCGGCCATGGGCATCGAGCTTGAAGACCACAAGGACAAGCCGACAACCTGGAAGTTGAAGCAGGCAACGTCATGAGTTCTCGTCCCCAGCTACAACTCTCCATGCGCCCACTGCTGCCGGAGGACGTGCCGTTGCTCGCGGAAATTTTCCGCGCCAGTATCGAGGAACTGACCGCCGAGGATTACAGCGAAGCGCAGCAGGAGGCGTGGGCGGAGACCGCCGACGATCTGGACGCGTTCGGCGCAAAACTTGCCGCCGAGCTGACGTTGGTCGCGACGTTTGCCGGCTCTCCGGTCGGGTTCGCAACGCTTGCCGACAATACGCGCATCGACATGCTCTATGTGCATCCGGCCGCGGCCGGGCAGGGCGCCGGCTCCATGCTCTGCGACGCGCTGGAGAAATTGGCCGCCGCCCGCGGTGCCAAGGAAGTCGCGGTCGAGGCGAGCGATACGGCGAGCGGCTTCTTCGAGAAGCGCGGCTATATCGCCAACAGCCGCAACACCGTGTTTCGCGCCGGCGAGTGGCTCGCCAATACCACGATGACCAAATCGCTCGTAGCGAAGGGGAGTGCGCCATGAAACGTCCCGATACGCCGTTCCCGCGCCACTGGCTCTATTATCTGATCTTGAAATACGCGGTGATCGCCGCTGCGGTCGCCATCTCATTTTTCACCGTCTATCGGCTCTATCGCGGTTAGCGCCATGGCACCCCAAGGCTCATCGTTTTTCGGCATGCGCACCCGCCACGTCGTGATTGCGCTTATCGCCATCCTGATCGCGGTCGCGTTGGCGTCCAACTATTATCTATGGTGAGTGCGCATCATGCCGCGTGAACGCCTTTATCTGTTCGACACCACGCTGCGCGACGGCGCGCAGAGCAACGGCGTCGATTTCACGCTGGCCGACAAGCTCGTCATCGCGCGCCTGCTCGACGATCTCGGCATCGATTACGTCGAAGCCGGCTATCCCGGCGCCAATCCGACCGATACCAACTTCTTCGCCGAGAAGCGGCCGCTGCGCGCCTGCCTCACCGCCTTCGGCATGACGCGGCGGCCCGGCCGCTCGGTGTCGAACGATCCCGGCCTGGTGGCGCTGCTCGATGCGCAGGCCGACGCCATCTGCTTTGTGGCAAAGTCCTGGGATTATCACGTGCGCGTGGCGCTGGAGACGACCGAGGACGAGATGCTGGCCTCGATCCGCGACAGCGTGCGCGCCGCCAAGGCCAAAGGCCGCGAAGTGCTGCTCGACTGCGAGCATTTCTTCGACGGCTACAAGGCCAATCCCGCTTACGCGCTGGCCAGCGCCAAGGCGGCCTACAACGAAGGCGCGCGCTGGGTCGTGCTATGCGACACCAACGGCGGCACGCTGCCGCACGAGGTGGAAAAGATCGTCGGCGAAGTTTGCAAGGTGATCCCGGGCGAACACGTCGGCATCCACGCTCATAACGACACCGAGCAGGCGGTGGCGAATTCGTTTGCCGCGGTGCGCGCCGGTGCGCGCCAGATCCAAGGCACGCTCAATGGGCTCGGCGAACGTTGCGGCAACGCCAATCTGGTCTCGATCATTCCGACGCTGAAACTGAAAGCTGAGTTTTCGCAAAAATTCGATATCGGCGTGCCGGGCGAAAAGCTCCAAACCCTCGCCCATGTCTCGCATACGCTCGACGAGATGCTCAACCGTGCGCCCGACCGCCACGCGCCCTATGTCGGCGAAAGCGCATTCGCCACCAAGGCCGGCATTCATGCGTCCGCGATCATGAAGGAGCCGGCGACTTATGAGCACGTCGCGCCGGAAACGGTCGGCAACCGGCGCAAGCTGCTGGTTTCCGATCAATCCGGCCGCTCCAACGTGTTGGCCGAGCTTGAGCGCATCGGGTTATCGGTCGACAAGGACGATCCGCGCGTCATCCGCCTCCTCGACGAAGTGAAGGATCGCGAGGCGATCGGTTACGCTTATGAAGCCGCCGACGCCTCGTTCGAGCTTCTGGCGCGCCGCATGCTCGGCAAGGTGCCGCATTATTTCGAGGTGGAAAAGTTCGACGTCAATATCGAGCATCGCGTCAATGCCAAAGGCGAGCGCGTCACCGTGAGTCAGGCCGTGGTCAAGATCAAAGTCGGCGACGACACGCTGATCTCGGTGTCCGAAGGCATCGGCCCGGTCAATGCGCTCGACTTGGCGCTGCGCAAGGACCTCGGCAAATACCAGAGTTTCATCACCGGCCTCGAGCTGACCGATTACCGCGTCCGTATCCTCAACGCCGGCACCGAAGCCGTTACCCGCGTGCTGATCGAAAGCGCCGACGAAAGCGGCGAGCACTGGACCACGATCGGCGTGTCGCCCAACATCATCGATGCCTCATTTCAGGCGCTGATGGATTCCATCATCTACAAGCTGGTGAAATCGGGCGCGCCGGCGTGATTTTTTTATCCCTCCCCCCTTGTGGGGGAGGGCAGGGTGGGGGGTCGGGAGGGAGGTCTGTTTCGTAGACGCGCGCGCAAAGCCCGTCGACGCTCACGCGCGACCTCTCGACCCCACCCCTACCCCTCCCCACAAGGGGGAGGGGAAAGAAAGTGAGGTACCGCCATGATCGATCACGTCTCCATCGCCGTGCGCGACATCAAGGCCTCGGCGCGGTTCTATGAAGCTTTGCTGGCGCCGCTCGGCATGACGCCGGTGCGCGCGTCGCCGAAAACCGTCGGCTTCGGCAAGACCTATCCGGAATTCTGGATCAACGAGCGGGCGCAACAAAAGCCGCTGCCGGAAGACGCCGGCGCTCACATCGCGCTGCGCGCACCGGACACCAAAGCGGTCGATGCGTTTCACGCCGCAGCGCTTGCCGCGGGCGCCCACTCCGACGGCGCGCCCGGCATGCGGCATGAATATTCGCCGCACTACTACGCCGCCTTCATCCGCGATTGGGACGGCAACCGTATCGAGGCAGTGACGTTTTTGAAGGACGCGAAGGACTGAGGCCGATGGACCGTCATCCTGAGGTGCGAGCGCAGCGAGCCTCGAAGGATGCACGGCCGAGGCGCCGAGGCGCCGGGGCCGTCGCCCTTCGAGGCGCGCCTAAGGCGCGCACCTCAGGGTGGCGGAAAAAATTTACATCCGCTCGGCCGGGACCGCCATGGTCTTTTCCGCGTCGGTCACATCGCGCGCGGCGTCGCGTAGTTTCGGCAGAATGTCGTCGACCCTGTCGGCGACCAGACAATCCACCCGCGGCACCGCCGGAAGAAATTCTTGCGCCCGCATATGGTCGACTAGCGTCAGCAGCGGATCCCAATAGCCTTTGATGTTGGCGAGCAGGATCGGCTTCTTGTGGCGGCCGAGCTGCGCCCAGGTGAGTTGCTCGACCAGCTCCTCGAGCGTGCCGATGCCGCCCGGCAGGGCGACAAAACCGTCGGCGCGCTCGAACATCTTAGCTTTGCGCTCGTGCATGTCGCGGGTGACGATCAGCTCTTGGGCGAGCCGCCGCGGGTGTTCGCGGTTGGTCAAAAATTCGGGGATGATGCCGGTCACGTCGCCGCCGTTTTTGAGCACGGCCTCGGCGAGCGCGCCCATCAGGCCGGTCGAGCCGCCGCCATACACCAGCCGGATATCGTTCGCGGCGAGGATTTTGCCGAAGCTGCGCGCCGTTTCGACAAAGGCCGGATCGGTCCCCGGGCTCGATCCGCAATAGACGCACAGCGCATTGATTTTGCTCATGGAGTCACTTCTCACTAAAAGGACTATGTGGCGTCGATTCGTCCGCGCCGCAAGCGCTTTGGCAGCCGCTTTCCGGTGCAGAGCGCGGCGAAACACTCTATATGACGGAAAACACATGTGGAGGCGGCCCGCGCGGCCGGTCCAGGCCCGGGCTTCGATGAGAGACTTCCAACGAGCAGCGCCCAAACGCGACGTGACCGCCGACAACGGCGCCATGCTGCGCACGCTCGCCCATTTGTGGCCCTATATCTGGCCGGCGAACCGGCGCGACCTGAAGAACCGCGTGATCTTGGCAACGGTGCTGCTGTTCGTTGCCAAGCTAGCCACCGTCGCGGTGCCGTTCACGTTCAAATGGGCGACCGATGCGCTGGCCGGCCACGGCACCGCGCCGCTCGGGCCCGACAACGTCATCGCCTGGGCGCTAGCGACGCCGGTGATGATGACGCTGGCCTATGGCGGCATGCGCATCCTGATGGCGGCGTTGACGCAATTGCGCGACGGCATTTTCGCCAAAGTGGCGATGAACGCGGTGCGCCGTCTGGCAATGCTCACCTTCGATCATATGCACATGCTGTCGTTGCGCTTTCATCTCGAGCGCAAGACCGGCGGGCTCACCCGTGTTCTCGAGCGCGGCCGCAATGCCATTGAGACCATCGTGCGCATGGTGCTGCTGCAGCTGGCGCCGACCATCGTCGAGCTGGCGCTGATCGTCGCCGTGCTGCTCTTCCACTTCGATTGGCGCTACGTCGTCATCATCACGATCACAGTCGCGCTCTATATGTGGTTCACCTATCTCGCCACCGAATGGCGCATCAACATCCGCCGCGAGATGAATTCGAGCGACACCGACGCCAACGCCAAGGCGATCGATTCGCTGCTCAACTACGAGACGGTGAAATATTTCTCCGCCGAGGCGCGCGAGGCCAAACGCTACGACCGCTCGATGGCGCGCTACGAGGATGCGAGCGTCAAAGCCTACGTGTCACTCGCTGTCCTCAATGCCGGGCAGGCGGCGGTGTTCACGCTCGGGCTCGCGGCGACCATGGTGCTGTGCGCCTACGGCATCCAGCGCGGCACCAATACCGTCGGCGATTTCGTCATGATCAACGCCATGATGATCCAGCTCTACCAGCCGCTCAATTTCATGGGCCTCGTTTATCGCGAGATCAAGCAGGCGGTGATCGACATCGAGATCATGTTCTCGATGCTGTCGCGCAAACCCGAGATCGAGGACAAGCCGGGCGCCGAGCCGCTGCAGGTGCACGCCGGCACCATCCGCTTCGACAATGTCTCGTTCGCCTATGAGCCGGCGCGGCCGATCCTCAAAGGCGTGAGCTTCGACGTCGCGGCGGGCCACACCGTCGCCATCGTCGGGCCGTCGGGTGCAGGCAAGTCGACGATCTCGCGGCTCTTGTTCCGCTTCTACGAAGTCACCTCAGGCCGCATCCTGATCGACGGCCAGGATATCCGCGACGTGACACAGACTTCGCTGCGCGCCGCGATCGGCATGGTGCCGCAGGACACCGTGCTGTTCAACGACACCATCCGCTACAACATCCGCTACGGCCGCTGGGACGCGAGCGACGCCGAGGTGGAAGAGGCGGCGCGCCAGGCGCAGATCGACGACTTCATCCGCCGCTCGCCCAAGGGATATGAGACCGAGGTCGGCGAGCGCGGCTTAAAGTTATCCGGCGGCGAGAAGCAACGCGTCGCCATCGCCCGTACCATCCTCAAAGGTCCGCCGATCCTGTTGCTCGACGAAGCGACCTCGGCGCTCGACAGCCACACCGAGAGGGACATCCAAGACGAGCTCGACCGTGTGGCCCGCGGCCGCACCACGCTGGTCATCGCGCACCGGCTGTCGACTATCGTCGGCGCCGACATGATTCTCGTGCTCGACGACGGCGTGATCGTAGAGCGCGGCACGCACCAGGAATTGCTCGCCCACGGCGGCCTCTATGCCAGCATGTGGAACCGGCAGCGCGAGGCGGCAAAAGCCCGCGAGCTTCTGGCCGAGGTCGGCGACGACGGCACGGCGCCCAATCGCAATCCGCCGGGAGTGTCGGACGACGCAGAGTTACAGGTCGAGCTCATACCGGCCGCGGACGCGGCGGAGTAGCAATGTCCGTCATCAAATCCATCCGCTCGCAACTGGCGCCGATCCATCCGCAGGGCTATCCGTTCATCGGCGGCTTTGCGCTGGTGAGCCTCTTCCTGTTTTGGTTCTGGCCGCCGCTCGGCTGGCTCGGCACGGTTGCGACATTATGGTGCGCCTATTTCTTCCGCGATCCGGCGCGGGTGACGCCGGTGCGCGACGGTATCGTCGTAGCGCCGGCCGACGGCCGCTTGAGTCAAATTGTAAATGCCTTGCCGCCGAAGGAGCTGGATCTTGGTGATCGTCCGCTGCCGCGCATTTCCGTTTTCATGAGCGTGTTCGATTGCCACGTGAACAGAAGCCCAGTGGCCGGCCGCATCGAACGTATCGTCTATCGCGCCGGCAAATTTTTAAGCGCCGATCTCGACAAAGCGAGCGAGGATAACGAGCGCAACGCCTTCGTCATCGCCACCGGCACAGGCGCGCGCATCGCCGTCATCCAGATCGCCGGCTTGGTGGCGCGGCGCATCGTGCCGTTCGCGCGCGAGGGCGAGGCGGTCGCCGCCGGCCAGCGCATCGGCATGATCCGCTTCGGCTCGCGGGTGGATGTCTATCTGCCCGAGGGCACGCGCGCGCTGGTCGCCGAGGGGCAGACGGCGATCGCCGGCGAGACGGTGCTCGCCGACCTGCGCGCCGCCGAGGCGGTCCGGACATTTCGCAAGGGCTGATAAAGGGTTAACCGAATTGTCGCGCCGCGTGGCCGCGCTCGTCCCGAGCGGCTATAATGCAGCATGTCCATGCCTCCGCCCCGTTATGGCGGCCCCCGCCTGCGCTTGCCGAAGCGGCGCTTCCGCCGCATTCCGGTACGCACCCTGGTGCCAAACATCATCACGCTGTTGGCGCTCTGCGCCGGCCTGACCGCGATCCGCATGGCGTTCGAGAACCGCTATGTGCTGGCGCTCGCCGCGATCGTCTTCGCCGCCTTTCTCGACGGCATCGACGGCCGCCTGGCGCGGTTCCTCAAAGGTACCTCGCGCTTCGGCGCCGAACTCGACAGCCTCGCCGACTTCGTCAATTTCGGCGTCGCGCCGGCGCTGATCCTGTATTTCTGGGGCCTGCACGCTCTGAAATCGGCGGGCTGGATCGCCGCCATGGTGTTCGCCATCTGCGCCGCGCTCCGCCTCGCCCGCTTCAACGTCATGGTCGACGATCCGGACAAGCCGGCCTGGGCCAGTAATTTCTTTGTCGGCATACCGGCGCCGGCCGGCGCCATCACCGTGCTGTTGCCGATCTATGTGGCGTTGCTCGGCCTGCCGCGTTCCGAAGTGCTGAACTGGCTGACGCTGGTCTACACGCTCGCGATCGCTTCGCTGATGGTGTCGCGGCTGCCGGTGTTTTCCGGCAAGCGCGTCGGCACCCGCGTGCCGCCGGAAATGGTCGGGCCGGCCGTGCTCGTGGCGGTGCTGTTCATCGCGCTGTTGATCGCTTACCCGTGGATCATCCTGACGGCGGGGACGTTGGCTTATCTCGGAGCGCTGCCGTTCGGATATTTGTCTTACCGCGGCTACGAGCGGCGCACGCGCGAGAGCCGGAGCGAAGCTGCGCTGGCTGCTGGGCCGGACTCCGCCGGCGCTACGGTCAGCATCGTCCCGGCCGCCGACAACGAAGACCGCCCGCCGTCGCGCCTCAATTGAGCCGTACCGTTAGCGCCTAGACTTTGATCCGCTTCAATTGAAGCAGATCAAAGTCCAGGTTTTTTGGTGGAGCATGATCTTGTCCGAAAACCGGGCCCACTTTTCGGGATCATGCTCTAAGACGGCTGCGAGAGAATAAGCATGCGTGTTGCGCGCCGCACTTTCCTGGCCTCGACCATGGCGTCGGTGGCGGCTCCGGCCGTCATGCGTGTCGCATGGGCCGACGCGCCGCAATTCTCGCTCAAGCTGCATCACGCGTTCTCCTCGGTGTCGAGCGCGCACGACAAGTTTTTGGCGCCGTGGGCGCGCCAGGTCGAGGCGCAATCGGGCGGGCGCATCCGCATCGATCTGTTTCCCTCGATGCAGCTCGGCGGCGCGCCGGCCGATCTGTTTGACCAGGCGCGCGATGGCGTCGTCGATATCGCGTGGGCGCAGCCCAGCAATACGCCGGGACGATTCCCGAAGATCGAGGCGTTCGAGCTGCCGTTCGTGCCGTCGCGCCGGGCGCTGGTGAGCTCGAAAGCGGTCGACGATTACGCGCGCGCAAACCTCGCGGACGAATTCCGCGAGGTGCATCCGATCTGCTTCTCGTGCTCCGACCGCGGCGTGCTGCACACCAACCGGCCGGTCCACACCATCGAGGAGATACGCGACTTAAGGCTGCACGTGCAGACCCGGTTCGCCGTCGAAGCGGTGCATTGGCTCGGCGCGATCGCCGTGCCGATGCCGAGCGCGCAGCTGCCGCTGGCGATCGCCCAGCACGTGGTCGATGGCGGCATCGATCCGTGGAACATGGTGCCGACGTTCAAGCTCAACGACCTGCTCAAGACCCACACCGAATTTTCCGATTCGTCGCTGAGCACGACCACATTCGTGTTGGCGATGAACAAGGCGACCTACGACAAGCTGCCGCGCGATCTCAAGACCGTCATCGACAATAATTCCGGTCAGCCCGCGGCGAGCGTCGCCGGCGCCATGTGGGACGTGCAGGCCTCAGCCGTCGTCGACATGGTCTCGGGCCGCGGCGATCCGATCACCACGCTGTTGCCCGAAGCCGTCGCCCGTTGGCGCAAAGCGACCGAGCCGGTGGTCGAGGCTTGGCTGAAAGACATGAAGGAGCACAAGGTCGACGGCGGCAAGCTCCTCGCCAATGCCCGCGCGCTGTTGGCGAAATACGTCAACGAGCCCGAACCGCAACCGTCGCAGCCGGCGCGGGCGCCGCAACAACCCGCCGAAGCCAAGGCCGACACGACCACGCCGCCGAAAGTCGAGGCGACCTCTTCAACGCCGACGCCTTCAACGCCGACGCCACCAAAGCCCGCAGCCAAGCCAACAGTGTCAGCCGCTACGCCAACAACGCCGCCGACACCCGCACCAACGGCAGCCGCGCCATCGCCGGCTCCAGCGGTAAAGCCGGTAGCGCCGGTCGCACAGCCTGCGCCAGCGACAGCCTCTGTAACGCCGGCTCCGAATCCTGCTCCGGCCGCGCCGCCGCCCGCTGCGACTCCGGCTCTGCCTCCAGCGCCCGTCGCAAGTCCGCCGCCAGTGGCGCCACCAACGCCGCCGGTCGCGGCGGCACCCATCCCGGTGCGTCCGCCGCCAACGACTCTCGATATTCCGCTTTAGGCGCCAGTCACTGCGGCAGCGGGTGGCCGGGCATCAGGTCGTAAGGATGTTTCCAGCCCGGCAGCGCTTTGATGCGATCGAGCCAGGCCGCGATGTTCTTGTGCGTGGCCGGAATATCGAAGCCGAATTCCTCGGGCGGATAATAAAGGTAAGCGACCAGCGACAGGTCGGCGATGGTCGGCTCCGATCCGAGGATGTAGGGGCGGCCGGCGAGGCGCTTGTCGACAATGCCCAAAGTATTGTCGATGCGGCCTTTGAGAAATTCCATCACCGCCGGATGGCCGGCGGGTTTGGCAAAATTGCGCAGGAAGCGATACGGCCCGAGAAAGCCGTTGACCTTCTGATTGTCGAAAATGATCCAGCGCAGCGCTTCGAGCCGCTCGTCCTCGCCGCGCGGCAGGAATTTTTTGGAATGCTCGGCGAGATAGGTCAGGATCACGCCGGACTGGCTCAGCTTTTTGGCGCCGTGAACGAGAACCGGGGCCTCGCCCATTTCGTTGACGGTGCCGCGCCATTCCGGCGAGCGCTGGACGCCTTTGCCGAAGAAATCGACGAATACCGGTTGCCAATCGGCGCCAATCAGATTGAGCATCAGCGCGGCGCGATAGGCGTTGCCGGATTGGGCGAAGCAGTGCAGCTGATATTCGGCCATGTTTGCTCCTGCGATGTTTGTTCTCGCGATGATTTAATGCGACAGCGACAGCGTGCCGCCGTTGTCGTCTTTTCCTTCGAAATGGCCGCCGGTGAATGACAACTGCGCAAGCGGCTGGCTCTTGTGATCGCGAATGATCAGCGCGTCGTGCTCAAAGGTCCACTTGCGGCTGGTGAAGAAATTGCCGGGACAGCCGCCCTCGGGCGCGATGGTGCCTTGGGCGGCGCCGGGCGCGTCGCCGAGCGTCATGAAGCAGGCGCCGCCCGCGGCCGCGGTGAGCCGCCATCGTCCGGCCAGATCGATCGGCGGTGGCGTAGGCGGGGGCGGAGAGGGCGGTGGCACAGCCGCAACCGGCGGCGGTTCGGGTTTTGGCGCGCTGGCACAGGCGGCGAGCGTGGCAAGCACGAGCAAAGCCGCGGCCGCTTCCGCGCCGTGCCTGCCCAAAACCGCTATGCGCGTAAAGCCGGACATCACCGCATCGTCGGAATAACGAACTCGGCGCCTTCTTTGGTGCCGGACGGCCAGCGCGCGGTTACCGTCTTGGTCTTGGTGTAGAAGCGGATCGAATCCGGACCGTGCTGGTTGAGGTCGCCGAAGCCGGAACGCTTCCAGCCGCCGAAGGTGTAGTAGGCCAGCGGCACCGGGATCGCGAAGTTGACGCCGACCATGCCGACCTGGACGCGGTTGGTGAAATCGCGCGCAGTGTCGCCGTCGCGGGTGAAGATGGCGACGCCGTTGCCGTATTCATGTTCCGACGGCAGCCGCACCGCTTCCTCGTAATCCTTGGCGCGCACCACGGAGAGCACAGGGCCGAATATTTCCTCCTTGTAGATCGTCATATCCGGCTTGACGTCGTCGAACAGGCAGCCGCCGATGAAATTACCCTTCTCGTAGCCCTGGAGCTTGAAATTGCGGCCGTCGACCACGAGCTTGGCGCCTTCCTTGACGCCTTGATCGATATAGCCGCGCACTTTGTCGAGCAGCTGCCTGGTCACCATCGGCCCGTAGTCGGCCTGGGTGTCGGTCGAGGGGCCGATCTTGAGGCTCTCGACGCGCGGGATCAGTTTTTCGACCAGAATGTCGGCGGTCTTCTTGCCGACTGGCACCGCGACCGACACCGCCATGCAGCGCTCGCCGGCAGAGCCGTAGCCGGCGCCGATCAACGCATCGACCGCCTGGTCCATGTCGGCGTCCGGCATGACGATCATGTGGTTCTTGGCGCCGCCAAAACATTGCACCCGTTTGCCGTGGGCGGTGCCGGTTGCGTAAATGTATTCGGCGATCGAAGACGAGCCGACAAAGCCGACCGCCTTTACGCGCGGGTCCGTGAGCAATGTGTCGACCGCCTCCTTATCGCCATTGACGACATTGAACACGCCCGGCGGCAATCCGGCCTTTAGGAACAATTCGGCGATGCGCATCGGCACCGACGGATCGCGCTCCGACGGCTTGAGGATGAAGCAATTGCCGCAGGCGATCGCGGGGGCGCATTTCCACAGCGGGATCATGGCCGGGAAATTGAACGGCGTGATGCCGGCGACGACGCCGAGCGCCTGGCGCATCGAGTAAAGGTCGATGCCGGGACCGGCACCCTCGCTGTATTCGCCCTTCATCAGATTCGGGATGCCACAGGCGAACTCGACCACTTCGAGCCCGCGCTGGATGTCGCCCTTGGCGTCGGCAAAGGTCTTGCCGTGCTCGGAAGACAGTAACCGTGCCAGATCGTCGTATTCGCCCTGGATCAGCTCCAAAAACTTGAACATGACGCGGGCGCGGCGCTGCGGATTGGTGGCGGCCCAGGCCGGAAACGCCGCCTCGGCATTGGCGATGGCGTTTTCGACCTCCGTCTTGGCGGCGAGCGCCACCCTGGCCTGCACCTCGCCGGTATTGGGATTGAACACGTCGCCTTGCCGCCCCGATGCGCCCTTCACCTCCTTGCCGCCGATGAAGTGGCCGATATCACGCATGGATGATCTCCCTGGGAAACGAACGGCGCTGGGCCGGATGGATTTGGACCTATTGTGCTGGTTTTTTCCGCGATGGTCACTGGGATAGTCAGCCCCAGGGAATATCAAGAAATGGCCGCAGGGCCGCACCAAAGTCCCACCGGTAACCGTCCCTTAAGCGCGGCGACGGTACTTTAGGGGCCGGTCCGTTAGGGCTGCCTGGTCGCTGGTTGGAGCGGGTTTCATGGACATTGCCACTGCCCTCGGCTTGGTCGCCGGGGCAACCGTCGTCGCGACCCTGATGTTGATGGGCGGCGACCTGAGCATGTTCGTGAGCGATCACGCCGTCATCATCATTTTCGGCGGTTCGTTCTCCGCGACCCTGATCCGCTTCCCGCTGACCGCGATCTTCCACGGCCTGCCGCTTGGCGCCAAATTTGCCTTCACCCTGCGGCGCACCACCCAGCGCGAACTGGTCGACGAGATCGCCGCGCTGGCCGAGATCGCGCGCAAGCAGGGCCCGATCGGGCTGGAAAAGGTCGAGATCGAGGACCCGTTCCTGGCCAAGGGTATTCGTTTTGTTGCGGACGGCTATGACGCCGACTTCATCCGCGACAATCTCGAGCGCGACCGCGACAACTTCCTCACCCATCTCGACGAGGGCCAGAAGATCTACCGCGCCGTTGGCGACTGCGCGCCGGCCTTCGGCATGATCGGCACGCTGGTCGGCATGGTGCAGATGTTCGCCAACATGACCGATCCGTCAAAGCTCGGCCCGTTCATGGCGACGGCGCTGTTGGCGACGCTCTACGGCGCGGTGGTGGCCAACCTGATGTGCCTGCCGATCGCCGACAAGTTGCATCTCAAACTGGTCGACGAGGAGATCAATCGAACGCTGATCATCGACGGCGTGTTGATGATGCGCGATTCCAAGAGCCCCACCTTGGTGCGCGAAATGCTGCTGGCTTATCTTCCGGAAAAACACCGGCACGAAGAGCCGGAGCCGGTGCCGGCCTGACCGGGCGGCGGAGCACATAAATCATGGCGCGGCGCAAGGAAGCTCATGGCGGCGGCCACGGCTGGTTCGTCACCTTCGCCGACCTCATGGGTTTGCTGGTGAGCTTTTTCGTCATGCTGGTGGCGTTCTCCAACCAGGACCAGCAGAAGCTGCAAATCGTCGCCGGCTCGATGCGCGACGCCTTTGGGGTGCAAAACAATGTGCGCTATTCGGGCCTCATCGAAGTCGACGGCCTGCCGACCCGGCCGAAGCTCAAGAACGCGGCCCACATCCAGCCCGAGGACGCCTCCGCCACGCCGACGCCGGACGAGCACGACCACAATCGGCAAATCGGCGCGCACTTCAAGAACGATCAGGCCTTTGCGCTCGCTGCAGCCTCGCTGCGCCAGGCGCTGCAAGACATGCCGGAACTGGCAGAAGCCTCCAAGCACATCATGGTCGAGGAGACCAAAGAGGGGCTCAATATCGAGATCGTCGACCAGGACGGCCGCTCGATGTTCCCGGAAGGCGCCAAGGAGCCCTTCGAGCGCACCCGCGTCATCATCCAAAAACTCGCCGGGCCGCTCAAGGCGACGCCGTACCGGGTGTCCATCACCGGCCACACGTCGGCGAGCCACACCGCGCCGAAGCCCGATTACGGGCCGTGGAACCTGTCGGTGGACCGTGCCAACGTGGTGCGCCAAATCCTCGAAGAGCAGGGCTTTCCGACAGTCAATTTCTACGAGATTGGCGGCAAGGCCGACACCGATCCGCTGTTCCCCGACGACCCCTTCATGGCCGCCAATCGCCGCGTCACCATCACCTTGATGCGCGAGGCGCCGCCGGTTCCACCGGATTTGAAGCCTTAGACTGCGCCCGCCCGCGATCCGGCGCGGCGGACATATTGCCGGTGCGCCCGCGATGCTATAAAGGCGCGCCTCCACTAGGCGGTCCGGCGGCAAGAGCGGCGCTCCATAGCGACACCCATGAGCAGTCACACAACCGACCAGGCTGCAGCGCTGGCGCCACCGGTCGGCGGCCATCCCGTGACCGTCGCCTCCAGCGGCTTGCTGACGCTGACGCTCGGCAGCATGGGGGTCGTTTTCGGCGACATCGGCACCAGCCCGCTTTACGCTTTTCGCGAAGCGGTGGTGGCGGCAAGCCCGGGCGGCGTCGTCAGCCGGGATGCCGTATTCGGTGTGCTGTCGCTCATTCTGTGGGCACTGATGGTTGTCGTGACCTGCAAGTATGTCCTGATCCTGCTGCGCGCCGACAACAACGGCGAGGGCGGCACGTTGTCGCTCACGGCGCTGGCGAGCCGGGCGTTCGGACGCCGCACGGCGCTGATCTACATCCTTGGCGTCATCGGCGCCTCAATGTTTCTCGGCGATTCGGTGATTACGCCTGCCATTTCCGTGCTGTCCGCGGTCGAGGGATTGAAGCTCGCGACGCCGGCGTTCGAGCATTATGTCGTCGGCCTCACCGTCGCTATTCTGGTCGTTCTGTTTGCCGTGCAAAGCCGCGGCACGGCGAAGGTCGCCACCTTCTTCGGGCCAATCATGCTGGTTTGGTTCATTACGATCGCGGTTACCGGTCTGGTGAACATCAGCGACGATCCGCATATCCTGCTGGCGGTTAATCCGTATTACGGCGTGCGCTTCCTGGCCGATCACGGCCACATCGGGTTGGTCACGCTGGGCCTGGTCTTTCTCGCCGTGACCGGCGGTGAAGCGCTCTATGCCGATCTCGGTCATTTCGGTCGCAAACCGATTCAGACGGCTTGGCTGTTTCTGGTTTTTCCCGCGCTGTTGCTGAATTATTTCGGCCAAGGCGCTTTGGTGCTGGCCGACGAATCGGCGATCGCAAACCCATTCTACCGGTTGGTGCCCGAGAACTTGCTGATGCCGATGATCGTGCTGGCGACGGTGGCAACCGTGATCGCGAGCCAGGCGGTGATCACCGGCGCCTATTCCCTGGTCGCGCAAGCGATCCAGCTCGGGCTATTGCCGCGGCTGGCGATCCGTCACACCTCCGCCGAACATCACGGCCAGATCTACATCCCGCGTGTCACTGTTGCGCTGCTTGCCGGCGTTCTGCTGCTGGTCGGCCTGTTCCGCACCTCGAGCGCGCTCGCCTCCGCCTACGGCATTGCCGTGACCACGACCATGGTGGTCGACGGCATTCTCGGCCTCCTGGTGGTGTGGAAATTGTGGAATTGGAAACTGTGGCAGGCAGCCGCGCTGGTCGCGCCGCTGGTGTTCGTCGACGCCGTGTTTTTCTCCGCCAACCTGCTTAAGATTTTCGACGGCGCCTGGGCGCCGATCGCCTTCGGCTCGTCCATGGTGTTGATCATCCTTACCTGGCGGCGCGGCACCGGAATATTGGCGCAAAAGACGCGGCGCACCGAGGTGCCGCTGGAAACGCTGGTGCGAAGCCTGCAACGCAAGCCGCCGCATGTGGTGCCGGGCACCGCCGTGTTCCTGACCAGCGATCCGGATTCCGCGCCAACGTCGCTCCTGCATAACCTCAAGCACAACAAGGTGCTGCACGAGCACAACGTTATCCTCACCATCGTCACTGCCGACACGCCGCGGGTGTCCGACGAGGAGCGGGTGCGGATAACGGAGGTTTCGCCACTATTCAGTAAGGTCTCACTCAAATTCGGCTATATGGAATCGCCCAACGTGCCGAAAGCGCTGGCGATCGCCCGCAAGCTCGGCTGGCATTTCGATATCATGTCGACGTCGTTTTTCCTGTCCCGCCGCTCGCTGAAACCCGCCGCCCATTCCGGGATGCCGCGCTGGCAGGACCGTCTTTTCATCATGTTGGCCAAGTCGGCGAGTGATGCCACGGATTTCTTCCAGATTCCGACCGGCCGGGTGGTGGAAGTCGGTACGCAAGTGACCGTGTGACAATAATTTAATCATGCGCCTGTCCATGCATTAACGCATGGCATCGCCCGCGCCGTATAGGAATCTTATAAATGAATCAGGTCATGACTCGACCGTGCTTTGGTGCTAAAGCCGCGCCGCGCGTGCAAAACTGCATGCAACCGCCGGAATAGGCGTCGGATTTACTTATATAATCTGCCATGAGCGAAAGCATTGCTGCTCCCTCCGGGAGCGAGGCGACAACCGATGGCGTGGCGCCGGCGCATTCCAGCCTCTGGGCGCTGGCGCTGGGCAGCATCGGCGTCGTTTATGGCGATATCGGCACCAGCCCGCTCTATGCGCTGCGCGAAGCCGTCATCGCCGCGTCCGGCACGCATCACGAGGAACTGACGCGCGGCACCGTGCTCGGGGTCGTCTCGCTGATTCTGTGGGCGCTGTTCATCATCGTCACCTTGAAATACGTGGTCATCCTGCTGCGCGCCGATAATAACGGCGAGGGCGGCACGCTCACGCTGATGGCGCTGGCGTCGCGCGCGGTCGGCCGCTTCAGCAAGGCCGGCGGCGTGGTGGCGCTGCTCGGCATCATCAGCGCGGCTTTGTTTTACGGCGATGCCGTCATCACGCCGGCGCTGTCGGTGCTGTCCGCCGTCGAGGGTCTCGATGTCGCCACGCCGGCATTCCATGCCTATGTCGTCCCGCTGACGATCGTGATCCTGGTCGTGCTGTTTGCGTTTCAGTCGAGCGGCACCGCCAAGGTGGCGGCACTGTTCGGTCCGGTCATGGCGGTCTGGTTCGTGGCGATCGCCATCCCCGGCCTGATCTGGATCGCCGCCGATCCCGGCATTCTGCTGGCCTTTAATCCGTTCTACGGCGTGTTCTTCCTGATGCATCACGGCATGGTCGGCCTGTTCACGCTTGGCGCGGTGTTTCTCGCCGTCACCGGCGCCGAGGCGCTCTATGCCGATCTCGGACATTTCGGCCGCGGTCCAATTCAGCTGGCTTGGATAGCACTCGTGCTGCCGTCGCTCGCGCTCAACTATCTGGGGCAGGGCGCGCTGGTCTATGCCCACCCGGCGGCGATCGAGAACCCGTTCTTCCTGATGTATCCCGACTGGGCGCTGATCCCGATGGTGGTGCTCGCCACCGCCGCCACGGTGATCGCCAGCCAAGCGGTCATCACCGGGGCCTATTCGCTGACCAGCCAGGCGATCCAGCTTGGGCTGTTGCCGCGGTTCGAAATCCGTCACACCTCGGCGCAACAGGCCGGCCAGATCTACATGCCGCGCGTCAACGCCTTGCTGCTGACCGGCGTGCTGCTCTTGGTGGCGCTGTTCCGCTCGTCGAGCGCGCTGGCTTCGGCTTACGGCATCGCCGTCACCGGCACCATGGTCGTCACCTGCATGATGGCGTTCATCGTCATCTGGCGGCTGTGGCGCTGGTCGTTCCTTGCCGCGGCGGCTCTGATCGTGCCGTTCCTGCTGATCGACCTGACGTTTCTGTCGGCCAACATGCTCAAAGTGGTGCAAGGCGGCTGGGTGCCGTTGGCGCTCGGCGGCGTCGTGATGCTGGTGATGTATACGTGGCGCCGCGGCAGCCGAATTCTTTACGACAAGACCCGGCGGCTGGAGACGCCGCTGGAAGACCTGGTGCGGATGCTCGAGCGCAAGCCGCCGCAGCGCGTGCCGGGCACGGCGGTGTTCCTCACCAGCGATCCGAAAAGCGCCCCCACCGCGCTGATGCACAGCCTCAAGCACTACAAGGTGCTGCACGAGAAGAACGTCATCATCAGCGTCGAGACCACCCACACGCCGCGGGTGGAGAGCGCAAAGCGCGTGGAGATCGAGCGGGTCGGCTCGACTTTCATGCGGGTCAGGCTGCGGTTCGGCTACATGGAAGTGCCGAACATTCCGCGCGCGCTGGCGATTGCGCGCAAGCTCGGCTGGCAGTTCGACATCATGTCGACGTCGTTCTTCCTGTCGCGCCGCGCGCTCAAGCCGGCGACGCATTCGGGCATGCCGCGCTGGCAGGACCGCCTGTTCATCTGGCTGGCGCGTTCCGCCAACGACGCCACCGATTATTTCCAGATCCCGACCGACCGGGTGGTCGAAGTCGGTACGCAAGTCACTGTCTAATCAAGTAACCGTCTAACCCCCTTTGATTTTCAACGCCGCTGACGCAAGCTGTTGGCCGGCGGGCTTCACCTTTGCCAGGAGATCGACCATGTCCGATCAACCCCCCAGCGTGCGCGACCTGACGCCGGAAGACGTGGCGCGCGGCCTGACCGAAGGCCGCATGGTGCTGGTCGATGTGCGCGAGCCGAACGAGACCGCGATCGAGCGTTATCCCGGTGCCGTCATCGTGCCCTTGTCGGCGTTCGATCCCGCCGTCATCCCGGCGCCGGAAGGATGCGAGGTGGTGTTTGCCTGCCGCTCCGGCCGCCGTTCGGTGACCGCTTCGCTCGCGGCGCAAGAGCAGGGCTACCCCTACGGCTCGCATCTGGCGGGCGGGATTTTGGCGTGGAAGGCCGCAGGCCTGCCGACCGAAACGGAATGACTGCGCGCCGGTTCTTCCTCGCCCTGGTCGTTGCGATCGCTGCCGCCGCCGTCCCCGCAACCGCCGCGGAGCGTGTCGTCAATTTCTACAACTGGTCGGACTATGTCGCGCCGACGGTGTTCGACGCGTTCACCAAAGAAACCGGCATCAAGGTTCGCTACGACACCTTCGACGGCAACGATACGCTCGAAGCAAAGCTGTTCGCCGGCCAATCGGGCTACGATGTCGTGGTGCCGACCGCGTATTTTCTGGCGCGGCAGATCGCAGCCGGCCTTTATCGAAAACTCGACAAGTCCAGATTGCCCAATCTGGTCCATGCCTGGCCGGAGATCGCGGACCGGCTCGCCGTCTACGATCCGGGCAATCAATACGCCGTCAATTACATGTGGGGCACCACCGGCATCGGCTACAACGTCAAAGCGGTGCGCGACATCCTCGGGCCGGACGCCGCGATCGACAGCTGGGATGACGTGTTCGATCCGGACAAGATCAAGAAATTCAAGGATTGCGGCATTTATCTGCTGGATTCATCCGACGACGTGATGTCGGCCGGTCTCAACTATCTGCATCTCGATCCGAATTCGAGCGATCCGGCGGACCTCGAAAAAGTCACGGAGCTCCTCGTCAAGATCAGGCCCTATGTGCGCAAATTCCATTCGCTGGAATATCTCAATGCGCTGGCGACCGGCGAGATTTGCTTTGCCTTAGGCTTTTCCGGCGACGTCAAGCAGGCGCAGCGGCGCGCGGCGGAGGCGAAGGCCGGCATCGAGCTTAGGTTTTCGATCCCGAAGGAAGGCGCGCAATTGTGGCTGGACAATCTCGCCATTCCGAACGACGCTCCGCACGTCGCCGAGGCCCACGCGCTGATCGATTATCTGCTCAGGCCCGAAGTCGCGGCCAAAAACACCAATTACGTGTTCTGCGCCAACGGCGACCGGCCCAGCCCCTTCATCGACGATGCCATTCGCGCCGACCGCACCATCTATCCGGATGCGACCGCCATGGCGCGCCTCTACACCATCTTCGCCCGCGACCAGAAGACGGAACGGTTGGTCAATCGCCTTTGGACGCGGATCAAGACGGGACGGTGAGGCAACGCCAATCGGTTGTCTGGAATCTGAGACATGCACGATAGTCGAGACGCGGCCTTTGCAGCGGTCGAAAACGAAGAGCTCCGGACCATGTCCGGAGCTCTCGTGGCATACACCTAGCCGCCTGTAGCGGCTTATTCGCCGTAGCGAAAGTCCCACTCGCGGCTCAACTGGGTCCGAATCTGTGCATCGGGATCGGCGCCCACGATTTGGCCGCGAACGATCACTTTGTACTGATCGGCCGGCTGCTGCGCAACGGCGGGACTCGAAAGCAGCGCAACGCTCAGGACGGACAACAATAGCTTCGTATGGAGTGATGTCATCGTCATATCCTCTGTGTTCGGCACCGCGCCTTGCTGTGGAACTTGATGCTTCGGCGGTGCACGAGAACGGGAGTTAGCCGACGGGTCTTCACAATTTGGGTTTGGGAATCGACCAAATGATCTAAATTTCACCGACGACTTTATCCGAGAGAGACCTGATTTTTATCCACTGTGGGTTGAGGGCGTGCCTCATTTTGACCGTAACGTTTCGCCGGCGCGGGCATTGCGCGGCGGTCGTGCGCAAGTTGCCGGATTCTGGAAAACATGACATCGTTGCCGTCAGACGGCGCCGAGACCGTCCAATAACAACCATGCTTGGGAGGGCGGCCATGGAATACGATGGCATCATCGTCGGTGCCGGACACAACGGCCTGATCTGCGCCGCGTATCTTGCAAAAGCAGGGCTGAAGATCGCGGTCGTCGAGCGCAACGACACGATGGGCGGCGGCTGCTTCACCAGCGAATTCGTCGCCCCCGGCTTCAAGCACAACTCGCATTCGTCCTACCATTTCATTGGCGAGGGGCCGGTCCTCGGCGATCTGGAACTGCACAAATACGGCCTGGCCTACATCTATCCGGAAGTGCAGCACGCCATGGTGTTCCGCGATGGCAAGGCGCTGTGCATTCACCGCAGCGTCGAGAACACCGCAAAAGCCATTGCCCGTTTCTCGCAGGCCGACGCCAAGCGTTACAGCGAGCTCTGCCAGCGCTTCGTGACCGCGATGGGTCCGTTGATGACCGAATTCATGTATTCGGTCCCGCTGCCGCCCGCCGAAATCGCCAAACGCCTCAGCGGCCCGGAATGCGACGACTTGTTCTCCTATATGCCGCTGACGCTGCACCAGGCGGTCGAGCGCAATTTCGAGAGCGAGCATGTGCGGATGTTTTTCAATTGCATCCTGCATGCGATCGCGATCGAGAACGTTCCCGGCGTCGGCGCGTTCTTTCCGCGCCTGCTCAGCCGGCTGACCAAGCTTGGGCTTCCGGTCGGCGGCGCCGGTTCGGTCGCGCTCGCCTTGGAGCGGCTCTTGGAAGACCATGGCGCAACCCTCATTCGCGGCAAGCACGTCAGCGCCATCACTTCGGATTCCAAGGGCGTGACGGGAATCCGCCTGGAGAATGGCGATACGATTTCGTCGCGATTTGTGGCGAGCGCGATCGACGCGCCGCAGACGATCCGGATCGCCGGCGAAGGGAATTTTCCCGCCAACGTGGTCGAGGACATCAAGAAATTCCAATGGTGCTCGCACAGCCTGGTGACGCTGCACCTCGCCTTGAACGAGCCGCCGCGTTACACCAGGGCGGAAGCCTTCGACCCCGACGTTGCGCGCGCCTGGAACATGATCTTCGGCGTGGATACGACGGCGGAAATCGATCAGTGTTTTGACGAAATCCATCAGAAGAAGCTGCCGACCCACTTCGCCGGCAATGGCACCTGTTCGTCGAAATTCGATCCCTCGATCGCCCCCGCCGGCAAGCACGTCGCGTTCTGGTGGCCGTGGGCGCCCTACGACCTCGACGGCGACCCGACCAATTGGGACAGGCGCAAGGCCGAAGTCGCCGACAGGCTGTTGTCACAATGGCGCGAGTTCGCGCCCAATCTCACCGCAAAGAACGTGGTCGCGCATGCGGTGTTCTCGCCGCTCGACATCGAGCGGCATTGCATCAACATGGTTCGCGGCAGTCACCATGTCGGCGCCTACATGCCGTCGCAGCTCGGCGGCAATCGACCGACGCCGAGTCTCGGCCGCTACAGCACGCCGATCAACGGGCTGTATCTGTGCGGCGCCAGCAGCCACGCCGGCGGCGCGGTCAGTGGCAGCCCGGGATACAATGCGGCCAACGTGATCGCGCGGGACCTCGGTGTGCAGAAATGGTGGCAGCCGGTTCCGAGCCCGTCCTGGCCGCGCCTGCCGATGGCGACGGCTGCGGAGTAATTGGAGCGCCGGCTGTGCCGGCCTCAACCAAGCCCGGCACTGCGCGCCACCGCATGAGCACGGTCAGCTACTCATTCGACGCGAGTTTCGATGTCGACGTGCCGCTATTGATCGTCGGCGCCGGCGCGGCCGGGTTGTGCGCGGCGCTGGCGGCGAAAGAAGCCGGCATCGCGCCATTGGTGATCGAGCGCGACACCGTGCCGGGCGGCTCGACGGCGCTATCGGCGGGACTCATTCCAGCCGCGGCAACGCGGTTTCAGCGTGCCAAAGGCATCGTGGACAGCCCGCAACTGTTTGCCGCCGATATTCAACGCAAGGCGAAGGGCGAGGCGGATGCCGCCGTCGTCGACGCCGTGGCGCATGGCGCGGGCGTGCTGGTGGAATGGCTCGCGGATCGCTACGGCTTGCCGTTCGAGGTGGTCGATAATTTCAACTATCCGGGCCATTCGGCCATGCGCATGCACGGCTTGCCGACCCGCACCGGGCTGGAGCTGATCAATCGGCTGCGCCATGCCGCGGAGAGCAGCGATATCGCCATCATACCCGAACGCATCGCCGATGGGCTGCTGGCGGAGCCCGACGGCCGTATCCGCGGCGTCGAGATTTTGCGCGGTGACGGCGGGCGCGAGCGTGTCGGTTGCGCAGCGCTTATCCTTGCCTGCAACGGCTTTGGCGGCAACCAGGATCTCGTCCGTCGCTTCATTCCCGAGATGAGTGGCGCGCTCTATTTCGGCCATCCGGGAAACCGTGGCGACGCTGTCATGTGGGGGGAAGCGCTTGGCGCGAAACTCTCTCACCTCGGCGCTTATCAGGGCCACGGCTCGGTCGCGACACCGCACAATATTCTGGTCACCTGGGCCGCGATCATGCAGGGTGGAATTCAGATCAACCGCGACGGTTTGCGGTTCTGCGATGAATCGCAAGGCTACTCCGAGCAAGCCGCAGAAGTTCTTCGCCAGCCCGGCCAAATCGCCTGGAGCGTATTTGATGAGCGCATTGCATCGGTGGCGCGGCAGTTTGAGGATTTTCGCGACGCGGAACGGGCCGGTGCCATATTGACCGGCCACAGCATTGCAGAGCTCGCGGGCGCCGTGCGCGTGCCGGTCGCGACTTTCGCCTCCCAATGGACGGACGTCGAAAGTCTAAAGGCAAAGAGCGGGCAAGATCGCTACGGCCGTCAATTCGCGCCGGAGCAGCTGTGTACTGCGCCCTTCCATGCGGTCAAGGTCACCGGTGCATTGTTTCATACTCAAGGCGGTCTCGCGATCGACGGCGTCGGTCGTGTCAGGCGCAAGGACGGCACGTTGTTGCCAAATCTATTTGCAGCCGGCGGAGCGGCGGCTGGCGTATCAGGTTCGAGCGCGGCCGGTTATCTGTCCGGCAACGGTCTTTTGACCGCAACCGTCCTCGGCCGTTTGGCGGGGCAGGCGGCGGCGAGCGATCAAAGCAGCGATCCGGTCTCGCATTCATGATCCCGGACATCGGCTATCCAGGCGGTGCAGACGCGATATACTGTTAGGCTCAAGCGCGACAAAACTCAGGGAGCGAAAAATGAGGGCAGGGACCATCGTCGCCGCAGTGCTGGCGGTCGCCATCGGCGGCGCGGCACAGGCGGCCGACAACGTGAAGATCGGCGTCATCTATCCGCTGACCGGCAACGCGGCGAGCGCCGGCCAGTCGGCCAAGGACGCGGTCAACCTTGCCGCCGAGATCGTCAACACTGCGCATCCCGAGCTGAAAAACCTGCCGCTCGGCTCAACCGCCGGCCTGCCCAATCTCGGCGGCGCCAAGATCGAGCTCGACGAGGCCGATCACCAGGGCAATCCGCAGGTCGGCCAGCAGCAGACCGTGCGCCTGATCACCCAAGACCACGTCGCCGCCATGCTCGGCTCCTATCACTCCTCGGTGTCGCTGGTTGCGACCGCGGTCGCCGAGCGACAGGGCGTGCCGTATCTCGTCGCCGATTCGGTCGCGGCCAACATCACCGGGCGCGGCTTCAAATGGACGTTCCGCACCACGCCGTTCGCGCCGGATTTCGCCAAAGCCTATTCCGATTTCCTCAACGAGCTGAAGAAATCCGGCAAAAAGATCGACTCTATCGCCATCGTCAACGAGAACACCGATTACGGCACCTCGGTCTCCGCCAGCGTCTTGGAAGCCGCGAAAACCGCCAACATCAAGGTGGCGGCGCAGATTCCTTACAACGCCAACAGCTCGGACGTCTCCGCGCAAGTGCTGCAACTGAAAGCCGCGCAGCCGGACGTGGTGATCTTCATCAGCTATACCCAGGACATCATCCTCTATTTCAAGACCATGAAGAATCTCGATTACCTGCCGCCGATGATCATCGGCGACGATGCCGGCTTCTCCGATCCGAGCTTCATTCCCAACGTCGGCGATCTCGCCCAGGGCGCGGTCAACCGCAGCGCTTTCGATATCGGCAAAGCGGGCGCCAACAGCTACATCGTCGACCAGATTTTCAAGGCCAAATACGGCCGCGATCTCGACGACACCAGCGCGCGCTGGGTGCAAGGCTTCCTCGTGCTGGCCGACGCCATCAACCGCGCCGGCTCGATCGAGCCCGACAAGATCCAGGCGGCGCTCAAGGCGACGGACCTGAAACCCGATCAGCTCATGATCGGTTACAACGGCGTGAAATTCGACGACACCGGCCAGAATATCTTGGCGTCGACATTCCTGATCCAGCTCAAGGGCAAGGAATATGTCTCGGTCTGGCCGGCGGATCGCGCCACCAGCAAGCTCGAATGGCCGATGAAGGGGTGGCGCTAGCGGGCGCTGCATTGATCGAGGCTGCCGGTCACCGTTCTCGATGGTTCGTGGTGCCGCGCATCGCGGACCTGGCACATTTCGGCGTATTCGAGGTGTGCTAGCGGGAGAAATCGTTCCCTCACACGCCCAGCGAATGAGCTTTCGTTCTGCCGGAATGTCGTCCGCGGAGTGCGAAGATATGCAAAGGCGCGAATTACAACCTTGATGTGTGTCGATCAGGTGGCTACGCTTGAGGTCACGGGCGGCTCAATGGGCCAAACAGCTGAGGCATGCAGGTCAATGTCCTGACAGTCAGGTCGGCCTCGTCGACGCCGCTGTGTCGTCATCACGTCACGGGTCGCGCCGCACCTCAGCCGTTGTCGCCCGCTCCAATCGGGAGGGAAGGTCGTGGCCTACTTCGCAATCCAGAACAAGCTCGCCGGACACGTGATCAACATCAAAGGCGATTCGGACGGCACATTGCTGGACGCATCCGGCGCGAAGACTGGCAGTGGTGCGGATGCCGCCAACCAGCAATGGGAATTCATTTCCGGTCCGGCCGGCTCGAACTACTACTTCATAAAGAACCCGCACACCAATCATGTGGTCGACGTTCAAGGCAACTCGACGAAAGACGGCGCGCCGCTCGACGCCTATCATGAGAAGAGTGGTGACGATGCCGCCAACCAGCTATGGCAGCTTATTCCCGATCCGGCCGGCTCCGGTTACTATTTCATACAGAA